>Ga0209339_1001273_pt1 | contig 10587 bp, 10 predicted proteins | sample OlaalgELextract3_FD_187376 | JGI IMG/M metagenome (GOLD analysis project Ga0209339, IMG submission 187376) | Olavius algarvensis symbiont microbial communities from Tuscany, Italy - Type A ELBA extract 3 (SPAdes) (version 2) | ecosystem: Host-associated > Annelida > Digestive system >...
TTACAATATGCAGCGCTTGACATTTCGGCACAGAGCTCATATGTAAGGTCGTATTTATGCTTTTTCTATCTTAACAAAGTAATGTTTGCCGTTTTAGATGTGTCATCTCTACCCTTACAAAAATGTTAAACTTCTATGGAAGTTTTTTTACATTAATATTTATGTTATTACTGAAGACTAAGAGGCCCAGTATATTGACGGTGCGTAACGTTCGGTTATCTAATCTATTTAATCTACTGATTAGTTGTTTTGTTGTGCACCTTCAGCTACTGCAATTATATTTCTTTATCTATGTTCACCGTGAGTCAAAGCAGATGTATTCTTTGGCATAACTTTGGCAAATGTTGACCGATTTTCAAAATTCTTTCGCTGTCGGACTAGGCAATAAATTTGCAGCAAAATCCTTGTTATATTTCTATCGCATCTTATGCATGTCGATACACTACCTTGTGAAATACAGTAGATGAAAAATAGCAAAAATATTATACATGTAACACAACACCGGTTTACTTTTAATGTTCACAAAATTAGGAAAATAGCATACGTGTGCTCTTGAGTCAAATTAACGCTTACATGTCCTCCTTTGGCACAAATACACGGGAGACGATTGCGCCACTCATTTATTGTGTCAGTGTCACTGATCACAGGCAGGCCTGCTTCAGTTCATCAACGTCATGAACTTTCGTCTCGTAGAGCCGCTGATGCAAAATAGCATCTTAAATCCTGTAGTCAACTGGGTTCAGATCTGGAATGTTGGGAGCCACAGGTGTAGTGAAATGAAAGCAGGTGTCTCCCATTCTAGAAGGCTAATTAGCCTAATTATCTTGCAAGCTCGATGTCCAGGAGGCCGGTCTTGCTGGAAGATAAAGAACTCGCTACAGATCTCACGCATGACTTGCAGTAGCTGCTGTCAGCAGCACGTCATGACACTTGTGCCGTCCAGAATCGACGAATATCATGCTAGTTTTCTCGAACTTGGACACGCCAATGAACATCATTTGAACAATGAACTTGCTCAACAAGTCGAACGTGTCCACAGCAGAAGTTTCGCATGACACGCTTAAGGCGCGGTGGGCAATATAACACAAGTCTTGCTGCAAATAGGCCTATATTGCAGAAACCAAAAGTGAAAATTTTTTTTGATATTGGTCAAAATTTGCTTAAGAATAAAGCTGCATTTTTTGACTCACGGTGTATAATATATGTATTTGTGGAAACTCTGGACGCACTAGGAGACAGACCTTGGCGTTCTTTATAGCACTTGGACAGCGTATTGCCGTATATACGTATAACTGTATGGGCTTGTTATTTATTTGAGAATTTAACAATCCAGATGGCACAAAAGCCACAAACAGACTGACAGCGAGCGATATGCTCATCTCTTCACCTTGACCTTTGCCCTTTCAACTCTGCATGCTTCCAGCATGTGGCGCTTTGTCTATAAAAGATTATCAGATCGTGTGAAGACAGTGTAACCGTCTCTTTGTCAGCTATAGCGCATTTCATACTGGAGCTTTATATCACTGGTGACCTTGACCTTCGACTTCTTGACCTCGAAATGGCACAATTTGCATGAAGAAGCTGTCCATCAAATTTGAAATTTCTGCCATGCACTTTGCGCTGTTGAGTTGCAAGCGCTGCCGGGTCAGACAGGCACACATGCGGACAGAGCGCAATGCCAGTCTGCTATAGTTAGAGTGCCACAATAAGTGCACCGGCACTCAAGGTTACGCAGGACATGTGTGTTTTCGGAAATGAAATGTAAATGTTGTCTGTGTAGGCCTACACACTATTCAATATTAGGTCTGTTATGCGGCCGTCCGTCTATATAGCAGTGTGCGGCCTTCCCTTCTGGACGCCTTACGCATTGCATACCGTCGTCTGTCCATGTAACTCGCGGACTAGGTCACGTGACTCGTGGGCGGGAAATGTGCCATGACTTCAAATGGAAGTTCGTCGAACTTAAACTTGATGATGCCATAAGCGATGAAGCAGAAAGTCACGAGGTCATCATATTGTTGACGTAGCAAGTTTAAATTTATTTCAAGTTTCAGTTTGTAGTTTGTACATAGCAACTGTAACTCAGGACACCATTTCAAGGTTAAGAGGTCAAGGGTCAAGGTTATGAGGTCGTGAAATGCAGTGGAGTAGCAACGTGAACTTCGTATTTAGTGAGTATGTTAATGTAACGCAAGAACGCTAAGCTTTAGTGGTCAAACGGTTAATGTCAAGGTCAATCCAGACAGACGATCGCCAGACACGGCCGCACATTGTGCCGCCCATCGGGATGGCATATTTTTTTATTATAAGGGTGGGTGGGCCAAATTAAACGGGGCCATCTTTCATTTTTGCTTCTAACAATCGAACGCATCTATGAAATTTAATACTTCAACACACAATCTGTAACAACAGTGGATTACAGGCAGCTAGAGAAACACATGTTCAATGTGTTGCGCATCTGATCCATGACATACTGCAGCAGCAGGCGATTATGTATGAAGGGCGCGCACTATCACTGTCACAGCGCTTCATTTCATTGATAAGAGCATTGGTGAATGGAGACGTCGCCTGCAGTATGTCGTGGATCAGAATGACAGACACATTGAACACATGTTTCACTAACTGTCTGAACTGTAAAACCATTGTTGTTACAGACGGTGTGTGTTATATTTCTGGAGTACAACACGACTTTCTTTACAAATTAGGCCTTTTAGCCTGTATCAGACGTACTGATAGACGTGGCGCCCTCTAGTGTGTTACGCTTTCATTAGATAAAATTGGCGTCATGTCACTTGTTTCTTTATGTATAGTTTATACACGCCAAAAGTCATTTAATTTTATAGATGCGTTCAGATGTTACAAGCAAAAATGAAAGGTATAGCCTCGTTTAATTTGGCCCACCCTGTACAGGATGTTCAAATAAAAAGTAGCCCCCTAAGGTTTGTAATTAATATTTCCACAAAGAAAAATTTGGCAGGGCTGTTAGGTTAACATTATTACATAAATGTATGATCAAGTTTGCTGAAAAGATGTCTATTTGTAGTTTTAGTGCCAATTTATTAATTGACACCAGCACATTTCTAACATCCAAATTCAGATCCCTGTGGATATGCTCAGAAAACGTGGGACCGGCTGCCAAAAAACGACGTCAGTGTGACGTCATTGTGAGGTGAAATTTGTAACTGCAAGCAAAGTACTTGTGCTTAAGTTTATAGTTTTTGCTTGACAAATTTTAAATGCAAGTTGTTGAGCGTCTTGACATGCGTGAAGTTTTACTGGAAGACAAACTTCGAATTCAGGCGTTGCGAGAGCAGAAACGTAGTGCAAAGGCCATTGTTGTTGACTATCACGTGTGGACGCCATGCTAGAAGCCCACCAAAAGCTAACGAAAGCCATGAATCATCGTGGAACTTCGAACCACATTGCAGAAGATCTGGAACGAACTTCCTCACAAGCCAGTGGCAAAGGCTGTTCAAAACTTTCGCAAGCGTTGGCAGGTGTGTGTGAACAAGGCTGGCGAACACATTGAACATTTCATTTAACACATTCAATGCCGCTTCAGTGATACGTAATTTAGCATCCGAACAGTTGTTTAATTACTGATAACTTGATACTCTGTCTGTTTTTTTAGCAGCATCAGTTAGTCTCTTGGTGTTAAAAATTTTACTTATAAAATTACCAGCGTAGACGACTGAAAGTGATTAAAATTTGCAAAGTAAAGATGAATGACTGAAACTAGTTATGTGATGTAGAAATGATGACAGTATTGCTGTAAAAAGTTGGCGTCAAAATTCCCAGTGGTTGTGGAAATAATGATGAAACACTGTTGGGGGTTACTTTTTATTGGGACACCCTGTACATTGTGTATTGTAATGGATAATCCAGTTCTGATGTATAAGAAGAGATATTTGAAGGCCGTGTGAACTTAATACTTGGAAATGCCATAAGTCCAACTGAAGACGCTGTGACGAGTGTAAGTAAGTAAGTAAGTAAGTAAGTAAGTAAGTAAGTAAGTGGATTTATATACGGCGCACTTTTAGGAAAATGTCACAAGGCGCCGAAAGTGAGTTAACAGTGTAGCGAATACAGGCAGTTAAGCGTTCATTGTGCTGATGACGGTGACATTTACTGCATGCTGGTTTGTCTGACAGAACTATGTAGTTCGCCGCTGGACCTGGTGATTGTGATCGACAAGTCTGACTACTGGACGGGTGAGTTTTCGCAGTTGATTAATGGTGTGAGCACGCTCGTGATGCGTCTGTTCGTCGGTGCTGACATGACACACATCGCCGTCGTGTCGTACGCCTACAACGCAACTCTTCACTTTGACCTCGTCCGCTACTTCCAGGCAGGATCGATGCAGGGCGCAATCAGACAGATACGACAGGACGACTCAGGCACAACTACAGACCGGGTCAGTCACACTGGCGCCTGCAAGTCTTTTGATTTTTGTTTTCTGATTAGACACATATTTTATGTGAACAGTTGCAAGACAACGTATAGCAATGGCGTCAGTTTTAGTAGTAGTTTATTGATGTATAGTAGCCATGCAGGCTAGATTGGCAGATGAAGCATTTAAATGAAACAGTTAAACATGTAACGTTCAAACAGTAAACGACAAACGAGAGTAAGTAACAAACAAACATACAAACCAAAAACAAACAAACAAACAAACCAAAAAACAAACAAACAAACAAACCAACCAACCAACAAACCAACAAACAAACATAGTAACATAGACTAGTAATACTGTGCAGAAACTATATTACTCAGTCCGTGCATGAGATATTAACAGATACATAGGCACATACTACGACAAACGTTGATTAACATGATTAATAATTAATGATTGATTAATAATTAATATGATTAATAGGTATGCAAAGTTACTTTCAAAATTGCACAAAAAATGAAACTATGAAACAACAACTAAGCAGCTTGCTGAATTCAGAGACACAAGCTAAAACTAAACATGCTGATAGTGCAGCAAACCATAGCTGCTAAACAACTGATAGCGCTTGTACGGCAGGATGGGGCAGGATATGTTGAACGGTTCTGGCAGTTCTGCAGTCTATCAAGTAGGGTTGAGGAATGTTTCGACATGATCACTCAGCAGCGCTGTGAACTGCACGTCAGTGTCAGCATGCAGTTGCTCAAGTCAGTCAGTCAGTATGATAATGTTACGACGACGACGCTGTTCGTCTGTAATGCTACTGAGTTAGACCCGATAGCAGTAAGTGTTGTCGTGCAGACGTCGGTTATGTGTATTGTGGCGATGTGGTGATGTAGGGTCTGGAGGCAGCGTACGTCGAGTTGACGTCAGCACGAGCACGCGTCAAGTCGTTCAAGACCGTCTTGCTGCTCATCAACAGTCGAACTGACTTCTTACCGAGGGCTGTCATCCAGGCGAACATCATGAAGAACTTTGGCATCAAGATCGTTCCAGTTGCTGTTGGTCGCGACGTCCTACTCGACGAGCTGCGGAAGCTGGCGACGAACCCAAACGACGTCGACTTGATCGCGTTTAGTGAGATTGGTCGACAGGAAAATCTCTTGCTTCAACTCCTCCAGAAATTGTGCCCCATTCCAAGTGAGTGGTAGGCTACGGCGTGGACTGTAGGCTGTATTGATACACGACATTTGTTGGACAGACTGCACGCCACACAGTCACCAATACATTGACACACGCAATGCATGCTTCTGGATTGTGACAGCTGCTGTTTACCACGTAATGACTGTGGTCAAAATACAGGGAGAAACATGTCTAACGAGACAGTTAAATAAGTAAAAAAAGTGCAGAAGCATTGACACATTGAAGACTATACACAATGTGTGTTTGTGACTGCACTTACATGGACATCCAGGTGTACATAGGTGTAGTGTGTGTGACTGCAGGTACAGGGGACATCGAGTTGTACATAGGTGTAATGTGTGTGACTGCAGGTACAGGGGACATCGAGTTGTACATAGGTGTAGTGTGTATGACTGTAGGTACAGGGGATGACCATGTGTACATAGGTGTAGTGTGTGTGACTCAGGTACAGGAAGACGACCAGGTGTTCATATGTGTAGTGTGTCTGTGTGACTGCAGGTACAGGGGACGACCAGGTGTACATAGGTGTAGTGTGTGTGTGACTGCAGGTACAGGGGGACGACCAGGTGCGACAGGACTTACTGGTGCTACTGGTATGAGAGGAGCAGAAGGAAGACCTGGCCCCGTTGGTAGAGCTGGATTTACTGGTGCAACTGGCGCTACCGGAATACCTGGCAATACTGGTGTTATAGGACGTTCTGGGCAACTAGGTGAGATCACCATAAAATTTTGTGTTGCTACATTTGAACGATTATTCACAGTTCAGTTAGCTGTCAATGCACACACGTGTTTATATCTGAGCTGGTTCAACGAGGTTATAGCAGATTCTGTGTTGCATTTCGATATCACTCAACAAACATGTCTTAGTCAATGCAGTCTGTAGTATATGAGTCAGAACATACCGTGACTGAGTACTGTGGTCCCTACAGCCGGTAATAGCTGAGTTGAGAAATAGACAGAAGCTTAGTGTCTTCCTTGAAACAACAACATCCTTTCACAGACCTGAATTGCAATATTTCTGGACTATCCTCGAGCTAGTTTATACAGTTTATACTTTAATGTCTATTTTCTTGAACGATACAGCATACCACGTATATTAAAAATACAAGCTCTAAAAACAAGTAGTAAATATTCACATTTACTACGTATTTTGTGTTTGTCGTATTGTCCTTGCATGCATTTGTATCAACTTGTATTAAATGATGTGATATTGTTATAGTGTTGCTAAATCACACGTTCATTCTGATATGGCACACATCACACACTCGCATAGTAGTGCGAGTGTTGTAAGGGCGACGATGCGAGTCAATGGAGAAAGCCAAACTTTGACCACCCACCACGCTCAAACCCCATAAGTGACAGTCATAAAAGTTGGCAGAGGTGATTACGTCGTGGACCCCCTACACCTGTGCAAAAGTTCGTCACGATCCGCCCAGGGGTTTCGTTTCCGCATATGCGTGACTTTGCGCACCAAAAGTGTTTACTCGGCTAGTTTTTTTTACGTTTTTCCGTTTTGTCCGTTATTATGGGTTCTTGCAACTCGCTACAGCCACAGCCAAGGCCCCTAGATCGATTTTGACGCAAAATATGCCAAACCACGCGGTTCCGCGCAAGGATGTACCTTTTCGGGGTCGCGATCATAAAATCTAACATTTAGACCCCAATTTCCCCAAATTAACGCCATTTTTGGGACCATTTTTGACAATTTTCGCCTAAAAATCGCTTAACAATGGGGATGCTCCCCTTAGAACACCTCTTAATGGTCATCGTAGACGCATAAAAGTGGCATAGTGAATAGGCAAATAGCGGTCAAAAACTTCATACGAGTGGTTATTTTGGACCTCCCGACTAAGGGTCACGTGGTACAGCACATGCACAACCCCAAAATTGCCATGGTCCGTTATGCACAGCCAAAAGAGTCACATACGATACCGCAAGTATCTCTGAAACTACAAAACCGATCAACATAAAATTTCAGGACAATATTTGGACAACGTGCAGTATTGTGACGTTATAACAAATCCAAGATGGCGGACGGCCGTCATTTTGAAGATCGCTAAATCATCATATCTCAGTGAAAAATCATCCGATTTTGATAAAATGTGGTACATTACAGCAGATATTGAACCCTATGACAGTCACGTGACCAAAAATTGAAATTTTTAAAATTCAAGATGGCGGCGGCCGCCATCTTGAAAATCAGTTTTTTGGCCATAATTCATCGACCGATTGTCCAATTTCAGCAAAATTTTGTATGAGAAGCAGAACGGCATGTCGACAAGGGTTGCATGACAAAAACTGCAAATTTTTAAAATCCAAGATGGCGGACGGCCGCCATTTTGAAAATCGTTAAATCGTCATATCTTGGTGAAAAATCGTCCGATTTTGATGAAACTTGGTACAATATATCAGATATTGAACCCGATTACAGTCACGTGAATAAAAATTGAAATTTTTGAAATTCAAGATGGCGGCGGCCGCCATCTTGAAAATTGCTTTTTTGACCATAACTCATCGACCGATTGTCCGATTTCAGTGAAATTTTGTATGAAAAAGCAGAACAGCATGTTGACAAGGGCTACGGGACAAAAAACTGCAAATTTTTAAAATCCCAGATGGCAGATGGCCGCCATTTTGAAAATCGTTAAATCGCCATTTCTCAGTGAAAAATCGTCCGATTTTGATGAAATTCGGTATACTATAGCAAATGTTGAACCCGATTGCAGTCACGTGACCAAAAATTGAATTTTTTATAATTCAAGATGGCGGCGACCGCCATCTTGAAAATCGCTTTTTTTGGCCATAACTCATTGACCGATTGTCCGATTTCGGCGAAATTTTGTGTGAGGAAGCAGAACGGCATGCCGACAAAGGCTACATGACAAAACTGCAAATTTTTAAAATCCACGATGGTGGACGGCCGCCATTTTGAAAATCGTTATATCGCCATATCTCAATGAAAAATCTTCCGATTTTAATGAAATATGGTACACAACATCAGATATTTAATCCGATTATGGTCACGTGGTCAAAAATTGAAATTTTTAAAATTCGAGGTGGCGACGGCCGCCATCTTGAAAATCGTTTTTTGGTCATAATTCATTAATTGATTGTCCGATATCAGCGAAATTTTGCACCAGGAAGCAGAACGGCATGCCGACAAAGGCCGCATGACAAAAACTGCAAATTTTCAAAATCCAAGATGGCAGACGGCCGCGATTTTGATAACTGTTAAATCACCATATCTCAGTGAAACTATTATTGGATTTTGACAAAAATTGATGTACTACAGCACATATTAAACTTGATGAGGTTTTCAAAAGCGGTATCGCAGTATCTTAGATGTGACAAAGATAAACGAGTAAAAACAGCAAATATTAATGGAAAAAAACTTAACAGTTTAAAAAGGTGTGTAAGGATGACAGTCATTAACTCGTAGAACTAAAACAGCAAAAATCAAAAAGGTTAATATCACTTAGGAGCACATTGACGTTATGGCACTGTGCTGCAAAGTAATATTAACCTTTTTGATTTTTGAAAAATCAAAAAGGTTAATATTACTTTGCAGCATCATTTTTGCTGTTTTAGTTCTGCGAGTTAATGACTGTTGTCCTTACACACCTTTTTAAACTGTTAAGTTTTTTCCATTAATAATAATAATAGCTGGCTATAATGCCCGTCCTTATTGAATCAGAGCCTATGGCGCCTCCATTCTCAGGCCTTTGATGTTTGCCTTAGGACTGACCTGACGCTTCTCACGTCTTCGGCGTTCGTCTTCTGACCTTGACCTTGATTTGATTTAAACACTTAAAAACAAGTTCAATGCATGTGCCAAGTTCGGTCCAAATTGGCCCAGACATCCATTTGGCTGACTGTAAAGAACATACACGTATGCATGCACACTTGGGAAATATATATATATATATATATATGGTCAAAAAAATAATAACAATAAAAGATTGTATTATTATTATCATCATCATCATCGTCATCATTATTTTGTTTTCATTGTTTTCATGATGCAGGTCCGCCGGGTCCAAATGGACCACTGGGAGCTTCCGGAAGTTCTGGTCCACAAGGATTTCGCGGTTCTCCTGGTCCAAAGGGTCCACAAGGTGACACGGGATTATTGGGCCCGGTAGGTCCTGTAGGAGGACCTGGACCATTAGGATTTTCTGGCCCAACTGGACCGCCAGGTGGAACAGGTATGTACTGCTGCACGAAGTGAGGTTAAACCTGTGTGAAACTGTGATATCTCTCATCATAGTCTAAATATTGCAGTCTTCAGTTCTTTGATTCGGTCACTAAGTAAGCAGTAACAAGAAGCTCAGCTGTCACAGAGAGACATGCTTCATGTCATTGAATATTATGCTAAGTCACTCGAGGTCGCTCAAGGTCATTTGAAATGACACCCTTGAAGAGGGCATGTGTAAGTCCCTATTAGTATTTGCAGCACTCCAGTACCAGTATGATGCAGAGCGACACGCTGTTTCTCTCTGATAGCTTCATGCAACGAGCATGCCAACATCAAGCAGCACAGTGCAAACGTACCATCGCTCTATTGGTAAGATGCTGCTGGCACTGTCTGTATGTATCGCCAGACACATCTATGCTAGGTATACCGCTGAATGCACAGATTACTTTTTTGCTTAGAAATTTCGCAGTTTTCTTGTGGCTAAATGGCACATCTCTGGTGTACAGTGCGTGCAGACAGCTGGCTGAGATGCTTGTGCAGCAAGGATATAATGTTATTTCTTATGTCGAATGTGAACTTTTATACATACGAGTAGCACACAGTATGTGACGCATGACAAAGAACAAAAAATCATAAAAAAGCCACACGTAGACGTTGCCTTTATGCTGCAAAATAAATTGTGGCTGATTGGGGCAATGGTGTGTCTGCTAGCTGCACCGTGGGTCCAATTGTCCGTTAGCGCGGGCAATGGATGGCCACATAATGCGCTGCGGCACCATTGGCTCATGCCAATCAGCTG
>Ga0209339_1001274_pt1 | contig 10584 bp, 6 predicted proteins | sample OlaalgELextract3_FD_187376 | JGI IMG/M metagenome (GOLD analysis project Ga0209339, IMG submission 187376) | Olavius algarvensis symbiont microbial communities from Tuscany, Italy - Type A ELBA extract 3 (SPAdes) (version 2) | ecosystem: Host-associated > Annelida > Digestive system >...
TTGACAGGCTGGGCGACGTCCACGACGCCACGAATGGACTGTAGTAAGCGATGTCTCTGATAGAAACCGCTACAATGTAGATATGTATTATATCGCATGGCGAAAATGACGAAATCGTAGATTTAGGGAATTTGGACCCTCTTACAGATATACACTGTGTCCACAAAAAATAAAGGTAGATAATTTTTAGCATAATATTATTTGGGACTGATGAAATTTTATAAAATTTGGAGGACTTATTCCTGAGTCCACTTAGGACACAACTGCAGTTGCATTTGCTACAATTCCCGTTGGTTTAAATAGTTTACTAAATAAGCAGTACTACAGTACTATTACATCTCGTCGATATGATATTCGGCTGATTGTAGGGCGAATTACGCCGTCGGAATCGCTGTTCTATTACGACGATGCGAGTGGACTCGACTACGACTACTACAACAGTTCGAGGTCATACTCACCAGTATTTGGCGTCCAACCTACTCAACAGCAAGAGGATGAAGCTCGGCAAGTGTGTACTGTCGACGGCGAGTTCAACAGAGCCTGTGCTTACGACTATTACGCCACTGGGAATGCAGTCGCTTCTAACGTAGGGGCTAGCGTCAGTAGCGAATACGTCGCAGCTCAAGAGACGCGCGGTTTGTTCGTCATACTGTTTGTTTGCGTTATGATTAGCTTTTTCATTAGCTCTGCATTCGTCAATCGTCATGTTCATTATGTGCTCTATGTTGCAGGGTGTCTACAAATCCAACCAAACAAATTTCCAGTAGATTTCTAGGACTCACATTAACAAAATTCCGGTAGATTTCACACAGTGATGACTCCGTGCACATGCTGATCCTGTCTACCCGATGGACTTTAATTGGCCATACTTAGTTTTACCTGAAAATTATTGGGCAGAGTCGCTAATCCTGAGATCATAGTGGAACTGTTTCCCAGTAAACGTAGTATAAGAAATAGTTAATAAACTGGGCTAGCCAGTTTCCCAATAACTGGATCGCAGCCACACAATCGTCGATCATCGATCTACTATACAACAAGAAGCTCAGCTGTCGCAGAGACCGCGCGATGCTTCGTGTCATTGAATATTTCGCTAATTCACTCAAGGGCATCCAACGTCATTCGAAATGACACTCTTGAAAAGGGCGTAAGTCACTATTAGTATTTCGTTGTAACTGTGTATTTCGCGCCACTTCTGAGATATTCAGCGTTAAATAATGGTGTGACCTTGAAATCTTGATCCAGGGTCGTTCAAGATCATTGGAAATGGCACCATTCGAAAGCTTGTACGTGGTTTCCTATTCGCCTTTCATAGTAACTATCGCCCTATCTTGTATCGTTTCCGAGATAAAGCGAGATATTGGTTGAAAATCGCGATTATTTCATACCCCCTTTGTATTCTACGTCCTTGTTATGGGGTATTTGTCAGAAAATTGCCATACCGTTTGGTACGGAAAAACTAGGATGGTGTGACTACGAATGGTGAAAAAAAGTTTGATAATATGTATAACTGTTTCGACAAACTACGGCGTGTAGACAGAGAGACAGACAGACAGACGGACAGACGTCTTGCGACAGCATAGTCCGCGCTATGCATAACATCGCGCGGTAAAAATTTCCAGAATGAGCAATTAAATTCTAGGAGATTTCCAGTATTTTAGAAGGTATTTCAAATTCCAATTTTCCAGTATTTCCACAATCTGTTGATACCCAGTGTTGGCTTGAACGTTCTTCGTCGCTATTATCGTCGTCACTGTTTTATTTCATGACCTACCTTTGTCTGCTATTTCTCAACACAGTGTCTGGAGTGTGACTTTTTCAAGAACCTCTTTCTGCTACCTGGTACACCAGGGACATGGTGTAAAAAGACGTAAAAAGAATCGGAAAATATTCACAACGGCATTTTCTCAGACGCTGTTATATACAAAAACACCCCAGTGAAATCTGCTAATTTTTCAAACACTACTTAAATATAATCTGACAAAATTTTTCTCATAAATTACGCTATTAGCAATCGTCTCAAGTTTCGTTTAAATACCTGCAACACTGATGAAATTGTGCCGCTGTAAGCATCACAACCCCACAGTTTAACGTTATAAAAATGCTTCAACTATTAACCGTGTTGAAAGTGTCAGTGTGTGTTATTTGAAGTAAAAAAGAAAAGTAAAGTAATTGCAAAATCCGCCATCTTGGATCTTGACGACAAAATGCAAAAAGGCGATTTTCTCAAAAACTAGACAATTTAGAGCTGTGGTGTCTATTGGCGACCTATGGGCCAACTCAGCCTCCTACTTTCAGCGGGACGGGAAATTAGTAATAGCTACGGCTACGGGGTGAAGGCCTAGTGTGGCTGATTCGGGCGATGATGTGTCTGCTAGCTGCACCGTGGGACCAATTGTCCGTTAGCGTGGGCAATGGATGGCCACGTAATGCGCTGCGGCACCATTGGCTCATGCCAATCAGCTGCCACTTCCGAGATTGTAAAGCGCTGCTGGTCACGAGTCTGACTCGTGTAAGTGGCGCTATAGCAAGTGTCCAGACCTTTACCTTTACTTTTCAGCTGAGGATGATCCGATTTGGATAAAATTTCCCAGACTGGTGCAGAATGACATGTCGAGTGCGGTGTCATGGTCGAAATCAAAAACCAGATGTAGAATTTCAATATGGCGGACGTTTGGGCGAATTCAATGGCACGTCATCCCAGAGCCATCTGCCACATTGCAAGGTGTTGCCACCGGGCGAATTCAATGGCATGTCATCCCAGCGCCAAGTATCACATTGCAGGATGCTGTCACTTGGTGAATTCACTGTCATGATTCTAGAGCCACATGCCACATTGCAGGGTGCAGTCACCTGGCGAAATCAATGTCATGATCTTGCCACATTGCAGGGTGTAAGAATTCCATCCGCCATATTGAAAATTGTTTTTCGCTATATTTTATTTTTTGTTTTGTTTTTAATACAGTTTGCGATTTGACGAGCGGCGGCTTTCGTATCATCTCCGATAGGGGCCTACACTTGTTATTATAATTACAATCATCATCGTAACGGTCATTGTCACTGAGATCATTGGCGGTTTGCGGACTGGACGAGTCTATTAGAGATTGTTTTTCTAGCAAGATAGATAACTGTTACGAATTATCATGGACTGAGAATTGAATGATACTTGCTTAGCATGGTCTGTAACTGGCAAACCGCGGCATGGCCCTGAATACTGGTTAATGCAGAGGACACGTGCTCAAGTTAAGTTAGCTATCAGGTATTGCAAGCAGCATGAAGACACTATTCGTGCAGACATGTATGCTAATGCTTTGGCAGATAAAAATTACAATAAATTCTGGAGTGTTATTAGAAAATCTGGTAACGATAGATCTACTTTACATGCAAGTTCTGTTGGAGGTTGCAGCGGTGATGACAATATTAGCGAGATGTGGCAGAAGCATTTTAAGGAGCTGTACAACTCTACATCTGACAGCAATGTCAGGGATTCATTATTGCAGCGTCAATGTCAATGTCAATCATCAATTTATATAGCGCATCACCGCGAATGCCTCTAATGCGCTGAATACGCTAGTAAGTGGCAAAGAGGAAAGTCTTCAAAGCTAGTTTAAACCTATCACTATTGTAAGTTCGCAGTTCATCTGCCAGTGAGTTCCAGAACGTTGGGTCAGCCACAGCAACAGCTCGACGGCCGAATGTTCTGAGACGATGTTAACAGATGTTAACAACATGTTAGCGTATCACAGATGTGTCATGTGGCAGCGGTGGTCTAACGATTTCAGTTCAAGACGTAGCTGAGGCATGCACTAAGCAAAAGTATGGTAAAGCTGTAGGGCTTGATGGGATGGCAATGGAAGCATTTATCTATGGGGGGCGTAGGCTACACGTGCATCTATGTATGTTATTTAATATGTCTATAAAATGTGGTTATGTACCCCATTCATTTATGAAGAGTGTAATTATACCGCTGGTGAAATGCAAGACAGGCAGTCTGTCAGATGTTAACAACTACCGGGCAATTGCCATCTCCACTGCTGTATCTAAACTGTCTGAAAGCGTTTTGTCAGTGTGTATTAAAACTGAAGATTATGTTGACGCTTATCAGTTTGGTTTTAGTGCTGGCTGTTCCACGAGCATGTGTACGAACATTATAACATTGGTACTATGGATAAGCTGCGTTCATGTTATAATAGATGCATTAAATTATTTTTTGGATTTAAACGTAGAGATAGACTGACTAACATCTTGATGAATGTTGGTTTATTTAGCTTTGATACAATATTTCATAATGCTGCTGCCTCATTCATGCAGGTGTGTAATTCTTGTACAAATCACATTGTTGTGCATTTGCATAACTTTTAGCTTTAGACGTGAATGTGTTTTTACCGTTTTTATTGTATATATACTGCATATTCTATGTATTCCTGTCTGTCCTCTGTCCATTGTTGTTTTTTTATGGCCCTTGCTGCCTGATTTAAAACAAATAATGATGATGATGACTTCACTGTTGTGATTTTATTGCTGTAGCAAACAGCGTGCCGTTCATCACTGTGAGTGGAAATGGATCGCTAACACGTCGCTGGACTGCACTGGAACAAAATAAGGTCACGTTCTCAACTAGTGATCCAGACAATGAGGCTGTGAAGATGTACGGTTGGCAGCCGTTGCCTTCAGGGTCCAGCCTGTCTCAAGTGCAGAATTCGGTCTGGGAGTTTGTATGGACGCCGATGAACATGGATCCCGTTGAGCTGGTGTAAGTAGAACTTGAGCAAACTGAAGCACTGTTGAGTTTCTGTAGATGGCAATGTGATGCAGTGTGATCTACTACACACATTGTTCGTCGCAAATATTTGACCGCTCGCATGGGCGGATTAATGGATGTTCAACGTTCAAGCAGGGGCCCCACACTTCAGGGGTCCCCACACATGCAAAAAATGTTATTTAGTCTAGTAGTAGCAATAGCAAAACAACTCGGAACAAACTAATCAAAACTACTCATTTCAACTTTCGCACAAATGTTATGTGCGGGCCCCTTGAAGTTTCCGTTATCAGGCTGTTTCATCTGGATTGTTTCCTTTGTTTTGATTGATTCTTTGTGGATGGGGCCCCACCAGTTTTACTGAACAGGGCCCCCACATTCGTTAATACGGCCCTGACGACTCGGCTCGCTGGCGTAATACAGTTACTACTTGCTTGAAGCAGGTAATATTTTCGCGCGTTTTTCTGTCATTCTGTCTGTCGAAAAGTTGCGGATGAATTTTCAAAAAAACTTTTGCTATCCAAATCCAGATCTAGAAATTTTTCTTCGCGAACGCTTGTTATTACCTACGCAACAACCACGCTTTAACGACAGTCTTTTGCAGATGTGTCTATTTTTTTGGTCTCGCTCAGCTATGCTGGAGCGCGACATACGCATAGCTAACGTGACTGTTAAACAGAAGGAGTCACGGAGAGACACGTCTGCTCGTCCGTTACACGCTGGTATTGACTCAAAACAAATGACCGTGGGATTACTCCGTTTTCACCGATGGCTAACCCAGAACTCTAGTTTTTTGATACAAACTTTCATGCAATATGTTCCAGGGGAACCCACTTGCGAGGGCTTCAAACGAGACGGGGTGTGTAAAAAAGCGAGAGACGGAGATTTTCGGCCACTAAATCACTATATCTCGGAAACGACAGAAGATAGGCCTATATAGTTACAATAAAAGACTAATAGGAAGTCGCATATGCGCTTTCGGCTGATACCAAGTTTGATGACCTTGAATGACCCTGAACGAACGTAATGCACAACCTGACCCTATTATATCTTTTGTGGGGCTTGCTGTATAGAAGTGATGGCGATAGACCCATAGTATCAGCGCCATAAAGATACCGCCGGGTCTATAGACCTTAGCGATATACAAATCCTCCATATATTCGCAGGGTGAGTGACCCCTTACCTAGATTTCAAGGTCAAGATATTCTTCAACGTCAAATATCTCCGAAATGGTACGAGATAGAACTATATTTGCAATGGCAGACTGAAAGGTAGTCCTATGGTCTATCGAATGGCGCCATTTTCAGTGACCTTAAATGACCCCTGATCCAGATTATTCGACGTTATATATCTCGGAGACGATACAAGATGGGGCCGCAGTTACCGTGGCCCGTGGAACGCCATCGAACTCGTGTGCCGTATATATCGAATACTGCAATTTACGATGAGCTTCACTGACCTATTTTCAAGGTCACGATATTTTTCCAACCTCTACTAACGTGAAAATGGAACAAGATAGAGCTGTACTTACAATGACAGGCCGACAGGAAGTCAGTTTGTGATCAATTTTAGTGACCTTAAATAACCCCTAACGCCGATTTCAAGGGCACGCCACTATTTGTCGTTGAGTATCCGTGAGATACGTGGTTACTACAGACTAGCAGTAGAAAGTAATATGTGACCTACTGAATTGTGCCCTCGCCAATGACCTTGATCAACCTTCAAGGTCATTTCAGGTACTATAAACGGTTTCATTATTTGTGTCTAAAAATGCAGACATGTGCGAAGTTAATTACAATGGTCGGACGTTATATGTGAGCAGTTATTTCCTACTGTCGTATTCGATGGAAGGTGTGTCAAGGTGTGTGCTGTGCACGACATGTTAGCGATGGCCAAGTTTTTTTTATAATACTGCATTTATATAACACAAGGTCGCGAAGAAGCTGCAAATGCGCTGGGTAACAGTTACAAATGGAACAGGAATGTCTTAAGTCTGTTTCTGAACGTCGCCAGCGTGATATCTGGTGTACGAAGTTCAGCAGGAAGACTGTTCCACACTCGAGGTCCTTGGACGGCGAAGCTGCGATCGCTGTAGTTTGTTCTCGTGCGTGGAACAGTCAATCGGCCGGAGTGAGCGGATCGATGACGCCAGCTGGTGACTGTTGACGTCGGCTCGCAATGCTTCTGAAGGTACTGTGGAACCATGCCGCACAGACACTTGTAGACCAGAACTTTGAACTCGACGTGCATCGTCCATGTATACACGTCTGTCAAGTTTCATGTCTTCATCTCCAACGGCTGCAACGCTTATATCGTGATAACGAGATTTTGCTGACTCAGCAGTACAACCAACCAAACATACAAATACCTCCCAAAATGCTGGCAACCACTCCTGTGGTGGTGGACTCTAGTCACTCTACACTACTAGACACGAACGACCACTTTTTGTTGGCATACACTCAGACACAGAGACAGGCATTCGCGCTGAAAACAATACCAGATGGCGCTATTGCGGCTGGTAATTTTTTTTTGTATTCTGTGTGTTGTAAGTTTTGTTTTTATGTTTTCTTGTTTGTGTGCTATTTTGTATAAATTGTATTATTGTTTTCTTAGGGCGAATGTTAGTACTGTTTATCAGCCTTTTCGTCCTTGCTCGGGTTGTACTTACCTACATTGCACAGCTTTATGTTTTGTGTCTGAGTTGAAATTGAAATGAAATGAAGACGATAGATATGGCATGCTGGTTGTAGCTTTAGCGGCAACGATACACGCGGTGGACAGGCGGCACCGATCACTATTACCGTCGAGTTGTGTAACTGCAGCCAGCATGGTACATGTGTGTGGGACGAACTCCAGGAAGGATTCAACAGCAGCGACACTTTCCAAATCGTTGCTTGCAACTGTGACCCGCTCTATGAAGGTCAGTTCTTTGTAGTATCATTGTTGCCGATTTAGTCCGCAAAAAACAGTGTTTTCTTATTTGTCTCTCTGCGTCCGATCTGGTATATATTAGTGACAGCTTTAATACACTGCGTATGACCAGATTTAGACATGAAAATTCTGGCCAAATGCCTAGGGTCTACCATTTATTGGCTCCTTCAGTTCAACAGCATAATTTTCAGACGAATGTCATGTAGCAAAAAAGAAGCAACTTCTTGAAGTTTGCCCATTTCTACACCCGGCGAGCGCTACGGTATGCGCTACAGTGAGGCTCCATTGCTCAAATGCAACCTTTATTGTATGTTCAGTCTCAAGTGAGTTTCGATTAAGTGAAATTTTAAGTCACCTTTCAAGTCTGAAATCTCGTATGTATTGTACACTATAGATCTACTATATATACCATCAAAGCGGAAAGTACGGGTTAATGCTGGTAACGATGCTGAAACCACAGTTAGTATGATGCGTGAGTTGTAGTGATGGTAAGAAATAGTTTATTGGCTTATCTGAAGCTGGTTTTTTCTTATGCTAATGTGTGCGATTTAGTAGATTATTTCTCTACATATATGTATCGACAGGATTTTTATTATATTTTTATATATGTGTGTGTTCTTCGCTTACGGATTTGATAATGTAGATGTATAATCGAAACCGTCTATCATGGTTTGAGATTATTTATATATGCTGATATGCTATTATGATCGAAAATTGGGTGCAAAGGATCAGAAATATAAGTGTTTCAGAGCGACAGACTTGCAAGTCCACGCAACATTCAAGTCTCAACATCACGACACGAGTCCAGGCTCATAACTCGAGTCGGACTGAAACTGACGCTGTTGCTGTTTAAAAATTGCGAAAGTCATTAAGTAGGCTAACCTTTTCATCCATTTCAGTAGTGTGTTGAAGAGGGCAATGCAAGCAACTCAACGCAGCATACTACACTGTGTCTGAAGAAAGTAGGCTATACCACTTGATGTTTGAAAAAACTTTGGCAAATGTAGGCCGATTTTCAAAATTCTTTCACTAATTGATTCGTATGAAATTCCCTATGTATATACCGCAAAGACTTTCACCACACCTGCAGTATGTTGCTACACTACCTTGTGAAAGTTGAAAATACAAAAATGTAGCTGACTTTGACAGTATTCTCAACAAACTGTTGACATGTTCCTAAAACACTTTGAGGACTTGATTTGACATTTAACAATAGTTAGACAGACTGTCTCAAGACCGCTGACATTGAGTAACTGACCAACATTTTGAAGTTTGTCAGACGACGTCTCGAATCAACAGTTGAACATTGTTCAGCTGACGTTGTTGCATCATAGTGATTTTTCACGATGATTATCTTCGCACCGTCTTCGTTCTTTTTAGGCTATACGTCGTATGTTGTACACATATTTAAGTAAAATCATTAGTGCGATATATTTGTGGCAGGTTACATAAGATCTCACATTAAATTTTAGTTAAACATTAATTGTTACGTTGAATGTGAAAATTCGGTAACCTTTTTCGATTTTCGAATTTTACAAGGTAGTGTAGCGACATACGGCAGGTGAGGTAAAAATCTTTGTGGTACATACATAGATAATTTTCCTACGAATCAACTGGTAAAGACTTTTGCAGATCGGTCCACATTTGCCAAAGTTATTATCAAACATCAAGAAGTATACTTTTTGAGACACATTGTATATATTATGATGCTAACTGACGGGAAGTTGCTGGCATCGTTCTGTAGTGTTGTGACAGCTGAATGTACTGTTATACGGGAATGATGACGGTCCTTCAGCGACAGCTTAGTAATATAATCGGCGTTGCGTTTCAGGAAATCACTGTGAGAGAACAACTGATCTATGTCAAAGTAGGCCGTGTGGTGTGAACGGGACGTGTGTCTACTTCACGAACGGGACATACCAGTGTACGGCTTGTGCTGCCGGCTACGAAGTCTCCGATGATCAGAGGAAATGCATGGGTCAGTATAGCGTCATTGCTTCATGTGCAGCAGTTTGCGACGAAACAGTAATTCTGAAACATCAGGGAAATTAAATAATTCTTGGCACTGGCTAACGATATCAGAAGACCCAGTTTTAAACATTTTGAACAAAATGTGCTTAGGAGGTGATTTAAGTTGCGAAGAATTGAATGGCAATGCCTCAGACGCATACAGCAGGGTATACATTTAGCGCTGATTAAATTTAATGTAACTTCTTCCGACGCTACGCGCCCAACTTTGCCAAAAATCCGTTGAATGAACTGTAAAATTTTCTCTTGGCCACCTCGTGGGAACATCTAAAATGCCCAGCACACTCAATGTTACCATACCGTTTGGTGTGGAAAAACTTGAATGGTGTGGCTAAAAAAGGTAAAGGAGCGTATAGTTCTTCGTGAAATTCACCTCAGAACTACGAGACGCCACTTGTCAAATGGGATCACACAGTGTTATCTACTACCCGACAGAGGTGGCCGCCCCGCCTTCACCCCAACCGGGCAGGTTGGTACTCGATTTATCGACCCCGTAGGGATGAAAGGCTGAGTTGGCCTAGTTGGCTGGTTACATACCGAGATGGTTTACCCGCCCGCAGACGGTCACCCATCCGAGTACTAACCGGGTCTGACGTAGCGCAACTACGTTGATCGAAGCCAACGCGTTACCACTAAGCCAAACCGCCAACCTTATGGTGAAAAAAGTTTGATGATATGTTGAGCCGTTTCGACAGAATACCGGCGTGTAACAGACGGACAGACAGACAGACAGACGGACGAACGAACATCTTGCGACAGCATAGTCTGCGCTACTGACTCACAACAGGCCGATGCAGCTCATTCATACGACGCTCAGCACTGTTGCTTGCCTAGCACGAGTCCTGTACCCGAGTGTCTGGTAGGTGATG
>Ga0209339_1001275_pt1 | contig 10583 bp, 12 predicted proteins | sample OlaalgELextract3_FD_187376 | JGI IMG/M metagenome (GOLD analysis project Ga0209339, IMG submission 187376) | Olavius algarvensis symbiont microbial communities from Tuscany, Italy - Type A ELBA extract 3 (SPAdes) (version 2) | ecosystem: Host-associated > Annelida > Digestive system >...
TCAAGGTCACACTACTATTTGACGCTAAATATCTCACAAACGGCTACAGATACGGCCATAGTTACTATAGAAGGCGAATAGGAAACCGCACCCAAGCTTTTGAATGGCACCAGTTTCAATGATCTTGAGTGACCTCTAAGCCAGATTTCAATGTTACGGTATTATTCAACGTTAAATAACTCGCAAATGATAGAAGATAGAGTTACAAAGGCGGACTAATAGTAAGTCATGGTCTATCAAACCGCGCCATTTTCAATGATCTTGAACGACCCAGATCAAGATCAGGCCATTCTTGGACGCTGAATATCTCCGAAATGGCTAAAGATACGGCCATAGTGGTTGCTATGGAAGGCGAATAGGAAACCGCACCCAAGTTTTCAAATGGTACCACCGTACCACTTTCAATGTCCTTGAGTGACCTCTAGCCCGCATTTCAAGGTCACGATAATATTCAACGTCAAAAAATAACTCGACTAATAGTAAGTCGTGTATGATCTATTCAATGGTTCTGTTTCCAGTGACCTTGAGTAACCCCTAGGCTAGATTTCAAGGTCACGGTGTAATATTTAGGCCTATAGATGCCCTCAGCGTATTGTGTGCGCAGCTTACGCGCGATCTGTTTGCGATAGCTAATTTCTTGTTGAAGCAATTTTATACACTGTGTCAGAAAAAAAGTATAACACAAAAATTATGGCAATAGCTTTGTCAATTCTTAACGGATTTTCAAAATCCTTTCACTGCTGGAAAGAGAAGTTACCAACAAAGCCCATATATTTCTCACCATACCTTCAGTATGTTGCCGCACTACCTTGCGAGAGTTAGAAGTTTGAGTTTCCAAAAAACAATCCAAAAATCGTGTCACATTTGACAAAAACTGAAACGTCTCTTGTCATATGGCCGAATTGTTAGCTTGTAGTGTCCGCCTTTTGCCCGCACACTTGCGCGAAGACGTCCACACCGCTCATCAATTGCATTGTGGTCTGGTACTCTGGTTATGCCAAACCATGCCAAACATGCAGAAAACGCTGGTTCAGTTCACAGCACGTGTTTAGATAAAATCGTCTGACATTTACATTTACAAAGAATATTTAACAGGAACCGGAAATTGAAATAACAAGTAAGTATCATGCTAAGTGCAAAAATCAATGCAATGTTACATTTTTGATTGCACTTTTTTCCAGATATGCAAAAACTCGAACTTCTAACTTTCACAAAGTAGTTCGGCAACATACTGAAGGTATGGTGGGAAGTATTATATGGATTTTATTAGAAATTTACTTCTTTTTTTCCAGCAGTGAAAGAGTTTTGAAAATCAGTTAAAAATTTACAAAGTTATAGCCATGCGTTTGGTATACTACTTTTTTGGGACACAGCGTATAAAAAAGGATATCGGTGTATACATATTTCGAATTTTTTTAGGTTCAAGAATCGCAACTGCTACCAGCATTCGCAGCAATGCACTGGGACATAACTCGTTCAACTCAACCAAAAGGCTGTGTTTTTGAAGTAGCCATCAGACTCTTCGTTCAAGTCGGCCATATTGTACCTTCTCAATATGAAGCGTTGTGCAGGCGTTATGACATCATGCGAATAAAATGCGTTGATTTTCGAAACCGACCTGATTTGGCACGTAAGGATATCAATCAGTGGACAGAAGAACGTACTCACGGTCGTATACGTGATGTGATACCAATGGGCATCGTTGACCGCGACACAAGTCTTCTACTACTTTGTGCTTCTTACACAAAACTACATTTTTTGCATCCGTTTGATAAGAAGAAAACTGTTTGGTGTCCATTTTATCTACCAGTGGAAGCGCCACAAATACAGATGATGTACCAGAGATGTCAGTTTAAACTTGCTTTTCAGGCGAAACTTGACTGCGATATTCTTGAGCTGCCTTTATCGAACATACATACTAAGCTCTACATACTCCTGCCTAGAAAACCTGACGGTGTTGGGCGAATGGAAATGAAGTTGTCGAGATCTGCTTTGGAATCTGTTTTGCAGGAAAAGATGCGAGAAGAATTAGTTGATTTGTATCTGCCAAAATTCAGATACGAACTTGGAATTATATGCTGGGATGCACTGATAAAATTAGGCATTAAAAATTTGTACAGCAGTGGTAAAGCCGACTTCTCCGGACTAGGAGGATCTGGAAACTTGTTCTTATCGCGTGCTTTCCACCACGTGTGTTTTGAACTCGATGAAGGCCATTCCGATGCAGTACCGCCTTCTACAAGTAACTGTGATGCAGTGACTGTGTCTGACGATGCTAAGCAACAAATCCCAAAAGTATTCAGGGCTGATCATCCATTTGCGTTTTTCCTCATGGATGAAAGAACTGGCGCTATATTGTTTGTTGGCAGAGTTGTAAGGCCTTTACAGTTAACTGGAGTAGAAGTGGCATAACTGTGTTTCAACTCGGCATTTAATTTATTCTTACGACAAATATACTCGTATAGTTACTGTGGAACTATGTTGGCACCGCTGACTCATTTATATCCTCATCAGACTGGGTGGTGTTGGGCGGTTTCAAAAGTAGTGCGACTGTCGGAACTTGTTATTAACACCCGTTGTCCGTTGTATTGACAACACCTGTGGTGTGACGTAGAACTCGAACAGGAGGCAGGTCAGCTTCTTATCGCAGGGCCAGTGTTGGGATAGCTACTTTGAAAAGTAGTTAATTACAATTACTAGTTACTTTATAGAAAAAAATAATGAATTACAGTAATTAATTCTTTATGGAAAAAGGTAATTAATTATTTATTACTATTACTGCAATAAAAGTAATTAACTACTTTTGTAATTACTCCTCACAAACTGACATAATCACTGACATAATTTGTCACGTAAGGAAAAACAAACACAGTAAACTAGATGCACATATGAGTTGAAGTGAAGAACCTTGCTCACTATATAGAAGTGAATGCAGTGCCACATAAACTACGACAATCTATAGCCATTTCTTGTCACGTGGACTGGATTTTTGTATTAGCACAGTGACAGTGGAAGTGAGCAAGAAAAGTAATTAATTACTAGTAATGAATTACTTGCAGAGAACGCTGGCGTCGACGTGTGGCTCAGTGTGTCTTTGACACGGGATGAACTACGGTGGTCAAGGTAATTAATTTAAAGTGATTAATTGATTCTTGTACCAAAGTGCAATAGTGGAATTGAATAGTTGCTGAAGTTGCTATGTTGATTTAGTCCCACCGAAATCGACAAAGAACTAGCACCATCAGCGGAGTTTACTGAAAGCAAGAAACATGCTTTGTAGACTCCCTTAGTCTCTCGAGATAGTTAATCTTTTACGAAAAGAATACAGAAGTGGCGAGGGGCGTAATTAGAGGAAAGCCGAACCGGCGCCCCCCCTAAACTCAGCAAACATTAGCATGAAAGTTAGAAATTTGGTCAGTTGACTCTTTAGACAAATTAAAAGGCCTACTCACCCACTACATTACTTAATCCCACCCCCAAAGTTTCCAGTTCTCAGATGATATTAAGACCTACGTACCCCTATCAAATCCCAAAGTGCAAGACAACTAGATATGGTAAAGATTTTATTCCGTACTGCATTGCAAGGAAATACTAGGCCCAATGTGTGTTTTGTGTTGTTAATGCAGAATTTTTTATGAGTGTTTAAATGTTTTGTGGTTGTTGATGACATGTTATTTTGTATTGTAACTTTCAACCTATGGTTGCATTACAATAAATTACTTACTTACTTACTCTGGGGAAAATCATCAAAATTGTTGCCACCAGATGTCAAATTTTAAGGCTAAAATGTACCAAATTCAATTTTGCTGGGGAGCTTACAGCGCTCTCCCAGACGCCCTAGCTGGATTAAGGGGGCCTACTTCTAAGGGGAGGGGAGGGGAAGGGAAGGGGAGGGGAAGGGAAGGAGAGGAAATGGGAAGGGAAGGGAAGAGGAGGGGAAGGATGGGAGCATGGGAGGATGGGAGGGGAGTGGAGCCTAGGGGAGGGGAGGGGATGACACCCCACCCCTTCACGCCCCCCCCCCCCTAATCCATATTTCTGGATACGCCCATGGTGGCATAACTGTGTTTCAACTCGAGTTTCCCAAAGCGAATAAGAGCGTGCAGTAAAGTCAAAGATGAACATTTTGACTTTTGAGTACCTATAGATGTGACTAACTGCAATTTGCTGCAACGTGCGGCACCAGTTAACAGATTGACAGATTGACAACATTACTGCATTGTTTTATGTTGCAAATGCCTCAAAAGTCTTTTTGTTTGTTTTGTTGATACTTTTAATAGGTGAAGTTACGCAGTTCACGAGTAATATGTCTCAGATATTCAATTTTCTATACATTCTGTAAATTTCATAGCAATATTCCGATCGATTGCCATTTGCAAATTTACTGCGGGGCTATTTAATTTTGGCCACCTTGTAGGAGAGTTATTCTGAAATATCAGGACCATTTTATGCTAAATAAAATTGAGGTTTACTGTGTGGCGGGGATGAAATTTTCTGTGGGTCACAGGGCGAGATTTGTCTCTCATCCTGGGGTCCAAGAAAAATAGTCTTTGTTTTCAGTCCACGGATGACTTGCTACTGGTTGTCAATAGAGACCATAGCTCTACGTTGCTTAGTTTTTGAGAAAAAACCGCGTTTCAGGTGACAGACGAACAGACAGACAAACAGACGGAGAGCATCGTCGCGTAAAGCCACTGCATTTGCGAGCGAGGGCTTTACGTTATGAAAAATCGTAGCACCAAATCTCTACACCATGTCACAAAAAACTTTCAACGACTAAGTTATTGGTTTTTATAATGTTAACAACAACAAATCACACTTCACAATTTTGCATTACTTCACCTAGTTGTCAGGGACTGAGAGCATGACAAACATCATGATCTTGTGTAAAAAAAACTGATTTGAACACGGTGAACGCAATGTTGGAAAGTGCGATTTGTTGTCGTCATGATTTAAAGACATAGGCGAATTTTGGTAAAGAGATTTGGGAAGGCCGTGGACCGAGGCCCAAAAAACAGAGGACTGAGGCCCAAAGGAGCTTACTTTTTATTGGGCCACTCTGTACGATAGGTCGGGTTAGGATACATACTGTGTATTTATTTAACGTGCAGTGAAAAACTAACGGATAGTCTACCACACGTAGTGAAGTAAGCAACGTAAAACTGAGGTTACTTGCATGCGTTGGTAATCGCAAAAAAACAGAGAGACGAGATTTAACGACGCGTTCTATTATTTTTGATAAAAGAGAGAGGTTGGGGATTGGTCGGTAATTAGACAGTTCATCCTTGTCCAAGGTACGTTTCTTGCGAAGAGATGATACGACAGATTCTTTAAGAGTGTGGTGAAAATTTCCAGATCTAAGTGACAGAATAACTGAATAACTATGTTGGTGACAGTATAGGGACCAGCAGTGTAGAGCATTCTTTGAGAAGCAAAGTAGGGATGGAATAAGAGTCATATTGCTTGTTGGGACAGTTGAATAGAGATTTCAGATTCAGAAGCAGGCTTAAAAGTGGAGAAGTCAGGGGTTGTTATTGGAGAAGAAAGTGAATGTGGAGATGCTGAGGTAGAACTGTTGGCCAAGGAGAGACGAAGTTTAGATATCTTGTCTGTGAAGAAAGAAGCAAGGCTGTCTGCGAGAGCACTGGCTGAACTGGAAGTTGGTAGAAGTGAAGAAGATTTACGGTGTAAGAGTTTGTTTATAGTTTGTCAGAGACGTCGGGGATTATCAGAAGATGAAGAGACTAAATTGGCGTAATACTGTTTTTTGGATGCAAGTATCAAATTGTGGTAGCGGTTTTGAAGAGATTTAAAAGCGGACCAGTCAAGAGCAGAGTTGGTGCGTTTCCAGATGTTTTTGGCATGACGAATGGTAGATTTAAATACACGGAGAGTAGAAGTGAACCAATGATTCCAGGGTTAGATTTAGACTTGCAACTGGATAATCTGGTTATTACTGGTGCGTATTTATCAAGTAGAGAAGACAGAGTGGTATTGTAGGCAATCAGGAGAGAGACGAGTGATTTAGGAGGATTGGTTAAGAGCCGAGCGCACCGTAGATCAGCAAGAAAGGAGTAGATATCTATGGAAAGATAACGGCGGAAAGAGTGGAACGTTGGAGGAGGCAGTATAGTGTGTGGTCAACAGACAGTTTGGTGAAGATCGGGAAGTGATCATATGGAAAGCAGTGCGTAAAAGATACAGATGATGCCAAGAATATGATTCTTGTGTATGGCTGTGAGTTAGGAAATTAACATGTTGCGTAAAGGTAAACGATGACAGCAGAGAAAGAAACTGAGAAGTAGTGTGATGAGAAAGATTATCAAGGTGGATGTTAAAGTCGCCAGTGATGACGAATTCATGACGTGTTATAGCAGCGAAAGAGAGAAAATAATTAAATTCATCAAGAAAACAGAAAAAAGTTTAGAGAATGTAGAAGATAAAGGAGCGCGATAAATACTGAATACAGATATTTTGGAATGAGGCAGTTTGAGAGTGAAGGCAGATGATTCGAAGGCTAAGACGCCCAGAACGTTGACGGGACGTAACGTTCGGCTATCTAATCTACTGATTAGAGTTCTTGTTGCAATGCCTGTAAATGAACAAAACAGTGAACTTTTCCTACACTTTGAGTTTAGAAGCGGGGAAAATAATTGTGTTAGTTGGCCTCAATGCTGTTTCACACATACCCGCACTGTCCACATGCAATCGCTATTGCACATACACGCATGCACACTGTTTTCCAAAATTGTTGTCTTTATATAATAAATTCCTGATATTCGTCAGTTCAGTGTCTATTGTCCTTTGAAAATTAAGACCGGAACCTTAGATTTATTCAGCACATGATCGCTGACACTTCCAAGAATAGTTTTCTTGATTTTTCCCAAGCCTCGAGCACCCATTACTATCATGTCCACATCGTCTTCTTTAGCCACCTTGATTATCCATTCTCCCGGCGAGCCCGCGGTTCCAGTAAGCCAACGATAGTCAATCTGAAAACATCATCATAAGAACAAAATTTATCTTCGGCGTATATGTCGCCTCGCTGTATCTCTTGGGGTGGACTTGTAGGGTTCAGTCCAAATATGTGAAAATCAAGAAATTCATAGACGGCGTCATAGTGAGTAATATGCATATCCAGGATTAGACCACACCGAATCAGTTTTATCAGCAACCTCGGCTACAGTGCCACCGATCGGCATGAAATTTTGCACGATGGTAGAGCTATGTCCCGGACGAAGCTTCTCCCTTTTGGTGGCGGGTTTCCAAATGCGGGTCAAAAAGGGCTTCGGGTGGACCATTTTTATCGCGCGTCAGCACACTGACGCATGATATTGATATAGCAATACGCACCAGCAATAACAGGCTAAGTACAGGTTGGGTATAAAAATTTCGCGATTTTTTACCAATAAGTCGCTATATCTCACAAACGATACACGATATCGCCATAGTTACTATGGAAGGCGAATAGGAACTCGTATGCGATCTATCAAATGGTGCCATTTCTAATGACCTTGAACGAACCCTAACCCTGTTTTCAAGGTCACACCACTCTTTGACGCTAAATATCTCACAAACGGCTACGAATACGGCCATAGTTACTATAGAAGGCGAATAGAAAACCGCACCCAATTTTTGAATGGCACCAGTTTCAATAACCTTGAGTGACCTCTAAGCCAGATTTCAAGGTCACGGTATTACTCAAGTCAAGTAACTCGCAAATGGTTCAAGATAGAGCTATAGTTACAATGGCGGACTAATAGAAAGTCATATATGGTCTATCGAACCGCGCCATTTTCAATGACCTTGAAGGACCCCAAACCCAGATTTCAAGGTCAGGCCATTATTTGACGTTGAATATCTCCAAAATGGCTACAGATACCGCCATAGTTACTATGGAAGGCGAATAGGAAACCGTACCCAAGCTTTCAAATGGTACCACTTTCAATGATCTTGAGTGATTTTTAACTCACATTTCAAGGTCACGATAATATTTAACGTCAAATAACTCTACTAATAGTAAGTCGTGTATGATCTGTTCAATGGTTCCGTTTCCAGTGACCTTGAGTGACCCTGAACCTAGATTTCAAGGTCACGGTGTAATATTTAGGCCTATAGATGCATTCAGTGTATTGTGTGCGCAGCTCACGCGCGATCTATTTGCGACAGATAAGTTCTTGTTGGTCTCTCACATCGATTCTTGCCATTGACCGCTAATATATCGAACACTGTATGTCGCAGCGTTACACGTCAATTAGGACTTTCCTCAGGGGCGCCCCCTATTAGGCCAAGTTATGTTGCATTTTTTAGTATTTTTCAGCAGAACATCGCCGCTATAATGTCACTGTGCTGCTTTTTTGATTTTTGCTGCTTCAGTTCTGCGAGTTAATATCTGTCTTCCTTACACACCTTTTTTAAACTGTCAAGTTTTTTTTCTATTTATATGTGCTGTTTTACCCGTTTATCACAATAATATTATCACCTTATCACAATTAGGCGTAGGCTTAACTGAGACACCACAATATAGCGTTTTTCAAAATGGCGGCCGTCTGGTCTGCCATCTTCAGTTTTCCAAAATTGCTATTTTGGTCGCGTAACCGTAATCAGTATATGATTTTTCATCGTTACCTTTAAAAACAGTTTTATGATAAAATTGTTTGGAACCACTGATACGAACGTTACTAAAGACTGACAGGTATACTTTGGAACACAACCTCCGAGTGAAATATCAATCAATCAATCAAAACAAATTTGCATAGCGCCATGCGTCGCAAGCGAATCAGAGGCGCATAAAATATTAACCAAACGTCGTTGTAAATTTCTTGAATAGTATCGTTATTCGTCTAACTGCTTATGCCGTTATTGTTACGTTTGCCTATTGTATCAGTGTTAATGAGTTTGTCGGACACTACGTACAGCAAATAGTTGCAGTAGTCCAGGCGACATGAAATGAACGCCTGGACTGTACTTGGCGAAATGACTGACGCCGACGAGATAATGCATCCACAATTTTGGGACAGAACAGATACGACGGACATCCGGATCCAGATTAATCCTAAAATCTGAATTCGAATTCCGGATCACTTTTGTCTCAAACTTTGACGTTGGCGGAGGTTTGCATTCTCTATTACAGACAGAACATCTTTAATTAGCAAGATACAGAACGACTGAACTGACCGATTATCAAAACGCCGTCGCTTGTAAGGGCTATACCAGTATGTTCTATCGAAAATGGTATCAGTGATATTTGCTGTTTTAGGCGTGTCATTCTGAGCCCTTACAACTGTAGTTAAACTTTGTAGAAAGTTTTTAACATTAATTTTTGCTGTTTTATTACCATTTTTGCTGCGCGATGCTATGCTTAGCCGCCATGCGGTGTCTGTCCGTCTGTCTGTCACGTTCGTACATTCTGTCAAAACGAATAAATATACCTTCAAAATTTTTTCACCTTCGGGTACCCATACCATTCTATTTTCCCGCACCAAACGTTATAGCAGTATTCTGACAGGAAACCTCTCCCTAACGGGGGTGGGGGAGGGGTGGGGCGGTCGAATGCACGTCGGGATTCTGACCCAATATCTGGCTTTATCGCATGCTGCGAAGGCCAGCTGTTATCAACACGATTGTCGGCCGATACCCGGCTATCGATCGATGCCTGCTGGAGCTAGTGCTATCAACTGACGGTGGTCCGTCCAGTGGTGTGTCTCAGTCACGGTGCAAGTCTGTCTACGGCACAGAAAGCCACGCACAAGTGAATATTCCGAAGAGAAGAGAACATAATTTAATTTATTCAGCGGTAAATCTAACGCGAGAGTATAACTAATAATAGAAGATTGTGCTTGACGTTTTGTACTATTGAAGCTAACTACTGACAGACACGAAGCATCGCGCGGCCTCTTTGCGACAGCAGAGCTTCTTGTCTGGAGTAAGTTGATAACGTGTTCCCGCCACCTCCGTCACTGTTACATAATAATAGCAATTCGTAATCGTGAGCTGATCGGCCGTTGGTACCCTAGTTTTACTAGCTGTAGGCCTACACATCCACCAGCGTACCAAGTTTCTATTCCTACCTCGATTAGTTTCGGAGATATGGGAGGCCAAAAATTAAAAAAGTGGGGGTTGCTGATACCCCCGACGACCCCAAGCAGAAAAATTTATACATAGTATCTGTAAATGCCAGTCAGCACACCAAATTTTAACTTCCTAGCTTGATTAGTTACGGAGATATGGAGGGCGTCCCAAAATGAAAAGTGGGAGCTGCTGGTCTCCCCAGACGCCCCTAGCGGCAAATTTTTATACAATACACTAGTACTCGTAAATGCCTACAAGTCTGCCAAATTTAAACTTCCTAGCTTCATTAGTTACGCAGATATGAAGGGTGTCCCAAAATAAAAAAAAGTGGGAGCTCCTGATCTGCCCAGACGCCCCCTAGCGGACAAATTTTTACATGGAGCTATCACTCACTCACTCACTGCTGCGCTTGACCAGCTGAGGGTCGTAGCGTCCTCCACATCGAACGATCCTGGCCCGCGATCCAGGCAGCACCAACAGATAGGCCGGTGTCTTCTTCCAATTGCTGCAAC
>Ga0209339_1001276_pt1 | contig 10583 bp, 9 predicted proteins | sample OlaalgELextract3_FD_187376 | JGI IMG/M metagenome (GOLD analysis project Ga0209339, IMG submission 187376) | Olavius algarvensis symbiont microbial communities from Tuscany, Italy - Type A ELBA extract 3 (SPAdes) (version 2) | ecosystem: Host-associated > Annelida > Digestive system >...
CAAAGTCAGCAGTATGGAATTGCTGCTCTGGAAATAAATTGCATGCTATTAGACCCACTGTAGGTGGCTACAAACAGAAAACATGTCTATCGCGCCATGATTCAGTATTGCTAAATAGACTACTTATTGGTCATACTCTCAGGTGATGACATACCTGAATGTGGTACTTGTCAGTGCCCACTAACAGTGAAGCACATCCTGGTTGAATGTGTTGATCTTAGTGATGTACAAAATATGTTGCTTCTTCTATTAAAGATGTATTTGATAATGTTGAAGCACAGAAAATCATTGATTTTATTAAAGAAACTTGTTGTTATAAGCAACTTTAATGTTTTCATATTAATGTTTGTTATTTGTTTTTTATTCTAGCTTAATAGCCTTGATCTTACATTCATAGGTTTTACTGTCTTATAAATTATTTTCATATCCTATCCATCGTATAAACTTTGAATGGCACTAAATAGCCTTTTTGTGCTGATGTGCCGTTAAGAAACTACTCACTCACTCACTCACAAAGTCAGCATATTGTTTGCCTAAGAAGTGCATTAGAGTAGCAGCACAGCCACATACATGTTCTTTATACTGCATACGTAACTTAATATGTAATTTTATGCAACAACTAGTCAAGTGGTCAATTGTCGAGATTACAAGATGCAAATGTTTGACACAGCCATCATATCATGTGAGCTGTCAGGGCCACAACATCTGTTTATTTCATGCAGTCGTGGAACATCTGTGTGGCTGTTACGTAGCGGTGTGATAATAGATGTTGAGACTAAGTAGAAGGCATTTAAAGCATGCGATAGCTAGTTGATTGAGTCAGTGTATTAGTTGTTGAGTTGATTGAATGTGGTTGCTGTCTGTGTCAGGATGACATTGAGGCTGATGTCGATGAAACAGATGACACGACAAATAGCAGTCGTGGCTTGTCACTGTTTGACACTCAGTCTAGTGGTATTAGCAGCGCCAGTGCCAGCGCCAGCACCTGGTTTGACACACAGTCTAGTGCCAGTGCCATTGCCGGTGCCTTGTCTGACACGCAGTCTAGTGCCAGTCTTGGTGCCAGCACCTGGTCACTGCGTGCTGGTAGCACTGCTGCTAGTGGCACTGTAGATGTTGGCGAGTCTTTTAGCAGTGTTGCCCGGCCGTGGAATGTTCTCATCGACCCGTGCCCGCCTGTGTCGGTGGATTTTGGTGACATTTCTACGCCGAGTGATTGTGCCAGTGAGATGAGCTGGGTTAGCAGCTGTAGCTCTTCCAGCAGTGGTGTTGCTCTGACCAATGGCAGCATGCATCCAAGCACTTCACACTGGGCTGAGTGTGGAACTGATAACACAGCCGATGAAAGAACAATTCTTAGTGCATGCGCAGCTAGATCTAATGCTAGCCACACCATCACCAGTGCAAGTGCAGCATTATGTGACACTGATAGCACCATCGTCAGTGCATCTAGCAGCAAATTAACAAATTCACTGAGCAGCTGTGACGACAAGGATGTGTCAAGTGCGATTGTCGGAGATAGTGATGATACAGATGTGGATGCTGTGTGGGAGTGCTGGTCTCCACGACGCAGCCCCAGCAAGCAGCGTACGTCACCGGACAAGTTGTGTGCTGTTGTTACCAAGAAGCGTAAGAAACATGTCAGTCCAGTGATCTACGACAGTGACAAGGATGATGATGATGGTGGTGGTGGTGGTGGAAAGTCCAGTAACAAGCGACGTCACTGTACAACGTCCAGCAACACAGCTGCCAAGGAAAAGTCTGTCAAAACAGTTTCTGAGGCTCTAAAGTCTAACAAATGTTGGTTGAGTGAGAAGGCCACTGTCGAGTGGACAGGTGATTTATGTGTTTCTCTCACTTAAGCACTTGCTATAAAACTGTCAGTCTTCGTTTATCTTTGCCACTTGCTGCTGCTGCTGCTTCTTCCTCTTGGTAATGCTTAAGATCTCAGAAACTGCATTTTGTGGCTTAAAGGCTGTGTGTGGGTTGGGTACCATAGGCCTCCACTAAGTGCCCATTTCCGCCCAATCCCAACCTCACATCTCCTATAATCAGGGCGTATTTGGCCAGTTTACCCCTCTGTGTATTAGCGGTTGCCACTGGTCACCTGCGACAGCACTGCTATGTATGTTCAGGGTGACCACTTGTCTGGAAAACCTGGAAATGTTAGGGAATTTGACAGCTGTCAGGGATTTTACTAAAAGTCAGGGAAATAATCTGTCAGGGAGAAGTTCCTAAAACTGTTTATTGTAAGCTGCATATTTGAATCCATACAGGTATTTAGTACTAGTACAGGCGTGATCATATGAGTAACACTTAACATGCCGAGTGCTGCGAACCGTCAGGGAATTTCACATTGTCTGGAGAGTGGTCACCCTGTATGATAGTGCCACTAAATATTGGAATATAAAGTATAATTGCTTTTTTGTAGTCATGTCATCATTGATGATGTTTCTGATGGAGACTTTTAAATCTAATTTTGTTGAAAATTGGGAACCAGTGTAAATCGATGTTCGGTTAATTGAACATCGGATGTCAGAGTCCTGGACACATATGTGTATAAATCATACCGGTGATGGAGCGATGATCGGTTAATTGAACATCGGATGTCAGAGTCCTGGACGCATACGTGTATAAATCGTACTGGTGATGGAGCGGACTAAAAATTTGTAAAGCTTATTGTTTTTTGTGACATTAACATACCAGCCTGGAGGTGGTCTATTTGCTCTCAAATAACGTATACAAAATTTTGATCTTGATGCTAAGTTATTCTCATGGAAAGATGAGTGGTTGGTTATATGTACATTTTGAGTCATTCATGACAGGGTTCAGAAACCCGGGTAGATACCAAAAAAAACGCACCTGAAAACCCACCCAAATTTAATCCAATTTCGTTTCTCATGCTGCTATTAACTAAAGATTTTATTATGTTTAAAGCTTTAGTAAATTATAATAAAAGTGCAGTTAATTATTTTCCCTAACACATTCATTTGACGTGAATAGCATCTAGCACTGCAAATTGAAACCAAAAAAAACCCCGTGAAAAACCCAATAAAACCCAAAAAACCACTGGGTTGGGTTTTAAAAAAAACGGGTTTTTTAACCCTGATTGATGATGCCTCTGTGCTGCCGCTAGTGTCTGTACTTTGACTGCTAATTAGCACAAGTCTGAGTAATGACATGGTGTTGATGTTGCTGTGTAGAGAGAGCTGCATGTTCTCTGATGCATTTCACGACGCTTGTGTGTGTAGTTCAGCCTGTTGTTGAGCCGGCGGGGTGCATGGTTCCGGTCTACACAGGAAGAGTTCGTAGCTTGCTGATCAACTTTGAGCAGCAAATCTTCTCTGTGAGATGTTAATTGTTTATCTATGTCTTGTATTAAATTACTGTGTTTGGTAGATTATTTTTCCGTTTCTGTTTAGTAATCATTTAGTATGTCTCGTACCAACATGGACTAATCCGCAGGGTGGGCGAGTCCATTACACACATGCTCTGGTGGAGGCATCATATGACCACATTCAGTCTTAAGCTGTCTTGCTTGTTATTATGTTGAAATGGATGTTTGTCTAGAATAGGAGCTAGTCACTGGAACGAGGGTGATCTGACCTGTTGTGGTGATTGGTGACATTGTATGCTGTTTGATGTTTGGTTGATGGACATGTGAAACTACAGTGCAAGACCAGGAGTGCAATCTACCCTGGAGACTCACTGCACCCTTGTGTGACACTGCATGTTAACATGGCAAGACTGGAACATGAACTAAAAAATGGTCTGGTACCCGCTGCCGACATCAGCAACCTACTCGCCATTGTCAGGAAAGCCATCAAGAAGACTGACATGGTATGAGCAAAATTTGACATTCTAGGTTCACAGTTTGTAGCATGACATTGTGCACCGTCATTTGAGGGCAGTTATATGCCCATGTGTAAAATGAGACGTCATGGTGCTGCCACTAGGGACTCGAGGGTGACAGCCCGGAGTGAGTCCACTGTATATGTATATGGCAATTATAAAATCCTACAGAAACTGTGCAATCATCATTTCAGATTAATAGTGACATAAATAACTACTTGCATTCAGTGTGCAGATAAAGAACGGTTTTAAAAGCACTACTGAAACAAGAGTTTATCATTCAACCTTTACAGTGCAATTTAATTCTTACTCGTTGCTGTGAGTGACGTAGGTGACAGTAATGCTGTAATATTTGCTGTAGATTAACTACTCAACCATTATTTAAGTACCAGTAAATAACTATAATATCCAAAATAAACCAAACCATTTTTTTTCAAACCAAACTCATTACAAACAAAATCCGAGTTTTTTGTCAAAAACCAAACAATAACCGAACTGAAATAAAAAGTATGCTGCACACCCGTAGTCAGATAGTGCCTTCTACCAGTCAGGTCACTCTCAAACCACCTCACACCCGTAGTCAGATAGTGCCTTCTACCAGTCAGGTCACTCTCAAACCACCTCAATTCGTAGTGCCAAATGTTGCAAGCTCGCAACCTCTGTTCTGGAGCACAGTCAGTTTTTGCTGCACGATGCTATGCAAGTGCGGCATATGCCGTCATGCAGTGTGTGTATGTCTGTGTGTCCGTCACATTCGTACATTCTGTCAAAACGAATAATATATCTTCAAAATGTTTTCACCATCGGGTAGCCACATGTCTAGTTTTCCGTACCAGATGGCATGGCAACATTCCGACAGGAACCCCCCTAACGGGGGCATCGAATGCAGATGGGGTAGGCAGAAATCACGATTCTGAGCCAATATCTGGCTTCACTGCATGTTGTGAAGCATTCCAGCAGCAAGTGCAATAGACTTAGCTGTGACGAACCACGGCGAGTTTATAAGCAGCTGAGTTTGTTGATGGTGGGAAACAACGATGAAGTTTATGACAAGAAGCGTCAACGTTACGCCGAAGACAACGTTACGCAGTGGTAAATCTGAAGCCTAGGTAACGATAGTAAATCTCCGCACGAGTTAGTATTTTGTTGACGCTAACTACTGACGGACACAAAGCATCACACAGCCTCTGCAACAGCATAGCTACTTGTTTTCACTTTGGTGTGGCCTGCCTCCAGTCTGCCTTTCGCATTCACTCTTACCCGGTGTTCACTAACCTGTACATAATAGAGAACATTTTAATTTTTGCTGTTTTAGAGCTTTTGTTTATACAATTTTAGATATACTGCATGCAGTTTTTCAATGTAATTACCTTGTGTGTACGTTGAGACAGATCTTTAGCAGTATTGTCTGCCTTTTTCCTCTGGTACTGTTTGTGATTTCCTCCACTGTTGGCCACAGTACTTGCATGTTTCTCTGGCTGCAGGTTGGCGTGTGTTATTGGTAGTAATTAGCGTACAGCAGCCTAATTAATTATAATTGTTGTACAGTCGATATTTGAGAAGGCAAATCCATCACGTCAAGGCTGCCGAGTACCACAGTCTGAGCTGGTGAAACTGGCACTCAAGCCATATCAGCTGGCATCTGTGAGCTGGATGTGTGACATAGAAGAGCGCAGTGGTCGTGGTCAGACTGCTGGCGGTGCTGCTGGTGGCGAGTGGCTGTGTAGTCATGTGATGAAATGTCAGACGTTTCAGTCGTCGTTGTTGTTCGACGTCATCAATAACCGTGTCCTCTGTGAGCCGGTGCCACCTGACAGCCGTCTGGCTAACTTCAGTCTGCGCGTGAAGGGCGGAATTCTTGCTGGTAAGCTGACGTGTTCGCTGCTGTATTCCTCTCTCACAGTCAGTGATTGTCTGAGCAGTGAGCTTTGTGAGCACTCTGCTAGTTAGCATTACTATGACTAATGCCAGCAGCGTGTGTGACAACTGCTAGTTTAATTGATGTTTGGCGTGCTGCAGATGAGATGGGTCTCGGCAAGACCGTGACACTGATTGGGCTGTTTGTTCACAACAGTCCGAGTCGCATTCCTCGTATTCCGTCTCGCCAGGGTTAGTTAGTTTTTCTTCGTGCACATTTTAGATCAACAAGAACTTACAATATTTGTGCCAAACACATGATGATGCCAGTTTCACTGCCGCGTGATGCTGTGCTTAAGCACGCCCTGTGCCATAGCGCAGTGTCTGTCTTGCTGTCTCTCACGTTCATGTATTCTTCAAAACAAGTAATCATATCCTCAAATTTTTTCACGATCGGATAGCCACACCATTCTAGTTTTTCTCATATCAAACGTCATAGCAATGTTTCAATGGGGATGACATTAACACTTATACCTCTGGGACAGGCTGTTATAACTGTCTGGAAGTCAGTGGTGCACAGCACTGGTTGTAAATTTGTGTGTAGCTGTACTTGAAGGCTCACTGCTGGAGTGCAGAGCTAACCTTGTGATAGCCCCAAGTCACTTGACCAAGCAGTGGCAGGACGAGCTGGAGGCCAACTGTTCTAGTCTACAAGTCATCGTCATTACTACAAAAGTGCAGCATGAGAAGGTCAGTCAGTCAGTGTTGTCATCCTGTGTGAGATGTCTATCAAGAGAAGGTCCATTAGTTGATATCGTTGTTTTGTGTCAAATGTCTGCCTGTCACAAGAGGGTCCAAGGTCTGTCTGTCGATGTCGTCGTCCTGCGTGACAGGTCTGTCGTGGTGACTGATGTGTGTATGACTGTGTGTGTGTGTACAATGCTAGGTGTCATACCTGGACGTCCTCAATGCTGACGTCGTGATCGTTTCAGTTCAGTTCATCTTGACCAACAAACATTTCCTGAACATGCCAGCTGGACACGATGCTGCCCCGTATCTCTACTACCTCGCACGCCGGCCGGGTCAGTATAACGGTCTGCATCGTCATTGGTACGTCGTCATCAGTTATTGTCCAGACTGGTGCTGATAGACAGAGCCACGGCCCATCAGCACCAGTCTGGACAGTAACTGATAATAATGTACCGTGGCCTGTCACATCAGCTTATTGACAGTTAGCCGTCGTCATCATCCTACGTCATGGACAGTGGTCCACTTGGCTATGCACTGACGACGAACAGTGAAAGGAGACAGGTGATCAGCAGACATGACTGTAATCACAATGTTGTTATCCATACTGATTGCTGTGTCTCTGCTGATCTGCATGACTCCATTTATTCTGGTCATACAAGACAGCTTAAATGTTAATTCATATTTGCATGAACAAACTTAATGTGTGTCCCTTGTGCTGTAGGCAACATGTTGCGTCAGACGGGCGTGAACCTCTATCACTTCATGTGGTGGCGTGTCGTGTGTGACGAGGCACATGAGATCATGGTGTATAGCAGGTCTGGGCCATCTGATGGACTCAAGACAGTCATTGGCTTTCAGTCTCGTCATCGCTGGTATGTGAGCGGAACGCCGTTTCCACATGGACTGGACAGCCTCCGGGCTGCACTGCAGGTACACTGCCGTGTTCTTAGTGGCATTGAAGAACTAACGAGATGCTTTTCATCTTCCCCGTTGTAATGGAAGATATTAAGTTAGATGTTTGTCTGTGAGTCTCTGTTTGGGCCGTATTTCCTCCGAAACTGCTGAACAGATTTGCCTGAAATTCTGCACAGGGATATAGGTCTATCCCCAGACACTGTGTCTCACATTTTGGTGGCGGTTGTCCCAGAAAAATGGTTCTTCTGTGAGCTTTTTCGAGATAACCGACACCAGTCAGTTTTGAATGGCCAGTTTCTAACAACAAACTTAGCTAATGCAAACAGGTCACGTGTCAGCAGCACACACAAAGTAAAAACTGTATAAAAAAAATTGGGGGGGGGGCACCAGTGTTGGGCTTGGGCCATGGCAGCTGCTGCCAGAAACATAAATTTCAGGGTGTGATAGTTTTTCACAGGGAGACACTTTTTCATGTGGAGGAAACATATGGTGGCATACAGGTGGTAGCAACGACTGCTTCAAGCATAAATGGCACATTTATGGCGAACTACCCTGGGACATTCCATGGGACCTAATTTTGACTGATTTTTGCCGTGCAATGCTGTGCATAGCACAGTCTATGCCGTCATGCAGTGTCTGTCTGTGCGTCTGTCACATTCATGCGTGGTATCGAAATGAGTAAACATATTCTCAAACTTTTTCACCCTCTGGTAAACCCGCCGTTCTAGTTTTTCGTAACCAAATGTTATGGCAGCGTTCGGATGCGGACCCCTAACAGGGTTGTCGAATGCAGATGGGGTATGAAAAAATCGTGATTTTCGATCAATATCTCGCTTTTTCTTGGAAATGATATGAGAAGGGCCATAGTTACGATTGAACGCCTGCAGGAACTCGTATTTGATCTATCAAATGATGCAATTTCCAATGACCTCAGAGTTTAAAGTCAACTCTATTCTATATTATTCAATTTTTTATGTACTCAAAAATGGCATGAAATAGAACTATAGTTACAGTGGCAGTGATAGGAAATTTTATATGTTCTATCAGCTGATGCCACATCGAATGTCCTTGAATAACCCCTAATGCAGATTTCAGTGGCAAGCCATTATTCGATGGTGAGTATCTTAGAAATAAGAGACATGGTTAATAGTTACAATGAAAGACTAACAGGAACAGGAACTGGCCTACTGAACAGTGTAATTTTGAATGACCTTGAGTGACAGCAAGACTTCTAATGACTCAGAGTGTCACATGGCCTCTCTGCTCGGTATCTGGCACCCCAAGCGAATGCAAACCGAAGCTAGTGTTCACTGTAGCTGCGGTCGCAGAGTTGTAGTAAATGTTATGATTTCATTCTATTTAAGTGGTCCTCAGGGCACTCTGTCTCTGTTACTGCATACTGGAGTTCTATTGAACATTACGCTCGCCATAAGGTAATTATTATAATTTTTAATTAGTGATAATCATCGTATGCGTAATACACAACTGAACTGCACACCCATTTAAAGATGCTAAGACGAAAATGTGCCATCCATCGGGAGACATTGTGTCAGTGAACATGTTTGATGTTGTCAGTTTGTTGCGTAGTTGACTGACAGCTGATGTAGTAAAATTATGAGTTTTAGGTGTTGTTTTGAGGTAGTGCAAAATTGTGATATTTCTTGTTGCTTTTCTTCTGTAATTCTTTGACAGTGTGATATTCTGTTTGTTACTGGTAAACATGATTTATTATTACGGTTGTCATTACTGTACATTATTAAGCGCCTCACTTTACGTTAGTAAAAGAGGCGCTTATTGAGATAGGCTGTGTCGTGACGTCGTTGGTTGGTTGTCACGCGCGTGCACTGTGGCCAAACGGCATCCTAGGCCTATAGTTACTATGGAACACTAATAGGAAACCCTACCCCAGGAATTCAATGGTACAACTTTCGACCCCATGGGGTGACCCCTAACCGGGGAATGGGCGCTTTTTGTCAAATTACTTTGACCTCTTGTTACTTTTGGGACACATTATTATACACTGTGTTTCATGAACTGAGTGGTAATGTGTGTAATGTCAGCAGTGGACATTGTCTGATGTTGTGTTTCAGTTTCTGGATTTCAATGTTGTGTCTGAGCCGCGCGTCATGATGCCGGATGGCAGTCTGTATGTGTCCAAGGACTGTGATGTTCTGGCGCCTGCAGCTTCTCGGAAATCCGCTCCATCGAAGGGGAAATCCCGTGCTACGCCTGTGCACAGCAGACTTTTGCAGCTGAAACCAAAGACGTACATGAGTTTTCTGATGAGGTTCATTCATAAACAGCTGTTCATCAGGAATACAAAGGAGACGATTGTAGAAGACTTCACTGTGCCTCAGGTGATGACAAACATACGATGTGTTATACATAGTCTAGCTACACGTAGACGAACAGACAGACAGACGTGCTGAAGTTCACTCATAGACATCTGTGACCATGATTAATGAGAAGTATACTTAAATTTGTCTGCAGGACTGGATGTAGAAAGATGCACCTATATCGTTATTGATGGATGCATTAAGCACCACACAGTGCACTCTAGTCACACATTAACATTGAGGTAGTTGAGGGAATTTATGTTTGCTGCCTCTTATACGAACCTATTGCGCTCTGATATTAAACACCACACAGTACACTGTAGTCATGCATTAACATTGAAGGAAATTGAGGAAATTTATGTTTGCTGCCTCTTATAGGAACTTATCATGCAATAATATATTAAACACCGCGCAGTACACACTGGTCATACATTAACATTTTCAACAAATCCTCCCCACATTAGTAGTCTTCTGGTATCCCCGGACTGACTTCACTGAGCATTGGACTGGACCAGACGTATCATGGCTGTTGGTGTATTATGTGTCCCAGTGCTACATGATATTTATATTTGATTGATTGATTGATTCATTCATTGATAGCAGGGGGCAGATAGTACGATCACTTGGCGTGTTTCTCACTGTCTGTGTGTCTGCATACCTGTGTGTATGTGTCTCTGTCAGAACCATATGATCACATATTCAACTAGGGATGTTAAACTCGAATGTTTTTCAAAATCGAAACTCGAATCCAAAAAATCGATTAAAACTCGAAACTCGTTTCTTATTGTATCCTAGCAGCATGGTGAAGAGAGTAAGAATAAGTACGTTTGACTTTCACAGCCGATTCGGAGATCGGCACACATCAAAAGATCG
>Ga0209339_1001277_pt1 | contig 10582 bp, 5 predicted proteins | sample OlaalgELextract3_FD_187376 | JGI IMG/M metagenome (GOLD analysis project Ga0209339, IMG submission 187376) | Olavius algarvensis symbiont microbial communities from Tuscany, Italy - Type A ELBA extract 3 (SPAdes) (version 2) | ecosystem: Host-associated > Annelida > Digestive system >...
TGTTGTCGTACGATTCCTAATGAAACTATTTAAAACTGTAAATAATGAAATTATTCGTGAATGTTGTTCCTATTTCAAATTTGCACTGCCAAGCGAACTATTAGATAACCGAAGGGTTAAATTCCAAAACAATTTTATGCTATGTACTGGTATACTGCATTATTTTGGCATCAAGATATAATATGATAATGTATTTAAGTTAGTTAAGTTATTTTATTCTTTTATGTTGCTTGTTTTCTTGCTACCGATATGCTGGTGAATAAAGATTATCAAAACAGCAAATATCAAAAAGGCTGATATTACTTAGGAGCACATTGACATTATAGCAATATGCTGCAAAAGTAATATCAGCATTAGGCCTATTAATTTTTGCTGTTTTAGTTTTAGTCCTTACACACCTTTTTAAACTGTTAAGTTTTTTTCCGTGTCACACATCTATGTTTTGTGTGCTATTGTAATGCAGGCCTAGTGCACAAGTAAGACAACGTGGATACATTAGGCCATCTTTGGCAAATTACAGCATGCCTGCCTTTACCTCGTAAGCGTTCACCAGATGGCGTTACCACTGACTTGTGATAGCGTCCGTCTAATTGCAGCTTACTATTTATTTGTACTGATTTCAGTGCCGTAAAGCAACTAATCACCAACCAACCGAATTTTAATAAGTCGGCAAAAACCAAACATTCAACTAAGTAAGTAAGTAAGTAAGTAATCAACTACACAGCTGTCACAGCACAAATCAAATATTCATCACGACACGCAGTCATCAAATCTACAGCGATCTACCATTCAGTTTAATGTCGCTTTCTCCACAAGATAAAGCAAAACTAATAAACTATACTAAAAAGCTAACAAATTACTAAAAGCTCACAAAAACTCACAAGCAATAAAACTTCGACCTTCACTGTTTGAGTGTGAGTTATATCACATGAATTTAAAAGTATTAATATTAATTGTAAGGTTGCATAAAAGTAGAGCCCAACAAAAATTACATGACATTATACCGCTGTTATTACTCCGCCGAGGCTTTATCTAGACATTTTTATGTTATTTATTTTGGCTAATAAGTTTTGTATGTTTGTAAGCAGTATCTTTACAAAGCTGGTGCCCGGAAGGACTCGTCCCCCAAAAGACCTGTATTTAATAGGGCGTTCAACTCTACTCATTCATCATCGTAATCATCATCATGTTTGTGTCAAGACTCAATCACAGTTAGCTAACGCAAAATAATATAGACCCACGCTGTCCCGTGATGTTACAGGGTATTACGGAAGTCTCTGTCTGTTATAAAATGTACGCGCACCAATAACTAAGCCACAACGTGACTATCGAGTTTTTTTAGTTCTTGTCGTACAAAAACTCCGTATGGCTGTATCAAACCCTCCTGAATGCAACCTGTATACGATGATTCACTATCGTATTTACGGCGTCGACGCTCTGCAATGCAGGAAGTCGACGCCCTGCATTCATGCAATCGTATTTTACCGTTCTGACTAATGTTTATGAATTTTATTCCGGAAATCGTGCTAAGTCAAAGGCAGGTCATCATGGCGAATGTCTAAAATGCGAAAACGACAAGGACGACAATACGGCAATAGCAGGCGCAGCGTAGGCCTACGGGTTTCTCGCAGTCACCAGTCATCAGCGCCAGTCATATAAACAACTGGAGAGCACTCAGAGATAGAGCGCAAACCTCCGCCAAAGCCAAAATCTCACGGGGATAGATTCTGACGGGGAACATGTCTCCTGGTTTGACCTTGAAACGTTCTCCAAGGTCGTCAAGGATGGCGCCATTGGACAGAACACATACGACTTCCTATTAGTGTTCTATAGTAACTTTGGACGTATCTCTTACCGTTTCTGCGATACAGTAGATTTTATGCCGAAATGACCTTGCTGGGCGACTGTGACCTCTAAATGACAGTGAAGATCAACCCGGATCACCTTCAAAATGAACTCACCTTGAGGATGGGCCAAGACAAATTTTCACACTTTTTGCGTAAGGCTGCACACAGATAGACAGAATGACAGACAAACAGATCTGATTGCATAACCTGTCTTGGCGGATGCAAAAATATAACTAATCGACCTGTAAAAATGTGACTGGCGGCGGCGCTGCAGTGCCGCGTTGCCGAGGTCTGACGTTCAATAAACGATGTATTGATGCACAATTCGCAAACTTTTGTGTAAAACGTCCTTCTGGAGGACGACCCAGTCGGAATTTCGACAACTCAGTGTTACTTTCACTGGACCGTACGTAACCCTAATGTAAAGATTTAACGAAAGTGGAGTGAAGTGTTTCCGAGATCTCGTTTGCGTAAAAACGAATTTAATAAAAAGCGTCTTATTGCTATTTGCTCGCGCACTGTTTCGCTATGTTTATATATTTGACTGTCTTACACGTTTTTATATGTGCACACTTTTGTATGTTCCTTTATGCCTACTTTTTCGTCAGTGTATTTTTGTCGATTTGTGTGTTTTCATGATTCTACGTAAGCATGTGCGTCTGACATGTGTTTAATAAACTGATGATGATGATGATGATGATGATGATGATTGCAAAAGATGCATTTTTTTGCATAAAACGCCCCTCTTAGGGGCGACACCGTCGGCTTTTGGACTAAACCAATAAGCATTGGTAATCGTGTATACAGATTTGAAGAAAGTACAATGAAGCGTCACCGAGATCTCGCTTTCAAAGAAGCTGTATATTGACCGAAAATTGCGAATTGTTTTAGTATAAAACGCCCCCGTCGAGGGTCCCCTACTCTCCCGTCGGTATTTCGACCAACTCAAAACAGCATTATTAAAGTAGCTACACCGCAACGTAACCATCCTGTATAAAGATTTGACGAAAATATAGGCCCCTACAGTGCATCGGCTCCGAGATCTCGCTTCCCAGAAAAAATATACAGTATAAACATTACCAAAACATAATGTTCGCCAATCACTAGGCTACATCGGACGGCCATAACAAGTAAAGAACAGAACACGAGCAAACAAGTATACAATAATTTATATACTCAGAGCTGTACAATACATTACTGTGTATTTAACGTGCAGCAGTCAAAAACTGACGGGTAGCCAGCTTAGTCTATAGTACACGGAAGTAAACAGAAAATTTAAACGAAAAACGAACTAAAAATAAACTGATGAGCATGATAGGTCCGGCCCAGTCCAACGATCCGTGATAAATTCACGAGTTAAGACGACTGAAGCCTCTACGGTGACAGCCGCGGCGGCAATGGCGGCAGCGGCAGCGGCTCACGACGGCCGCGGTGTTTCGCTGGCACACATGGCTCAGTAGCCCTAATGTTGATATCGACAGCACTGTTGCGATCGTTATCGTGAAGCGGTTGCTCGACGTCATCATCAGACAGGTCCTCATAGGATTTGTGGCCGTCGCCGTCGTATAATTCGTCATCTTGCAAGTGATTGTATCCTTCATCCCATTCAGGCGATACCTGATGATGCGTCTCAGTTCTAGGCCGACTTGTTCTGGTATTTTCAGACCTGTTAGCCATCGCTTCTCTCTGCAACCTGACTTGACGATCTCTGTCCATTTCCTGAGTTGGCCTATTGTTCCCAACCGTTCTGAATCTTCGGAGTTCATGTATCTTTTTATTATGTTTTTGACACGCACATGCCAATCCAATGATCGCAAAGATTGACAATCCAAGTAAAACACCAAACGCAATAAGTAAATCTATAAGTAGGTTGCATGTTTGGTATGGATTGGCAGTGTCAACGACAACCAAGTCAGCGGCAAACTGCCAGCTCGAATTCAGACACTTATAAACCGATGATGTCAATGTCACTTCAATGATGTACTTGCCAGCATCCTTTACTGTGACATTGTCAATGATGATGGTCGTGTGTAGATGGTCTGTGGTTTCTGGGACGCTGTGACGACGTGGATTGTCTGGGAGCCATTGCTTATAGTAGTAGTCAAGATGAACTAGTCCAGATGCTGGAGTTGTTAGTAGAATGTCGTGGTTAATTTCACGCAGTTGCCGCAGAGCGGTCAGATCCCAGCTGAGCACGACGCTGTCGTAGACCTTGCGATGAACTACTGGGTCAGGAACTACTGCGAAGTCGGTCACAACGAGAATCGCTTTAGAGTCGAGTAGCAGCTTCGGTACATGAAGAGCATATATCCCCATATCGGCCGTGGTGATATTTGTCAAGTTAAACCCAATCGTTGCATAGTCATCGTTCATTAATTGAATACGATCCTTGAATCTGGTATTCCCCTTAACAATATTTCCTCTCTCAACGTAAATCAGTGTTTGAGGATTCTTTTGGGACAGAAATAAAATCTCGAAACTGCTGATATTATGCTTAAAATGCCATTCGAATGCTTCACTAGATTGTGTGATCGCATTTTTTTGTAGAGGTGCCTGTAATAGCACTTCGAGGCAGTCATTACATTCACACCGGATGTATATAGGGTCATTGCAGTTTTTTGACGATACGGTGGTGTGTCTGCAGTCAAATAGTGAATTCTCGTTACCAGAGCAACTGACACGAAACGACACCAAAGTGATGGACTGTCTATGGTTAGGCTGATAAGCTCCAGCTTCGTCCAGAAAACCCAACTGGCGGCAAGCCACTCTCGTGTTGGATGTTGTCCAATCACTACTACACACTCCTCCCCAGCCTAGCCCGGGAGAGAATATTTCCAGACGTCCAGATATTGAAGTTCCGTCGGCCAGACGGACATTGTCTCTTGGAATATAGTCGTCACAGTCATCACAGACGCAGCGCAGGAAAACATCACGTTTATGATCGCAGCTGGCGTCAATGTGGAAGAAAGGATCATGTGAACATTGAAGGAGAGTGGTCTCGTCGCCTGTGCACTGTATGTTAGAGACTCCAATTCTTCTGTGATACGAGGTCTGATTCACGGTATACATGCTTCGTCCACCTGGAAAACCTAGTTGTTTGCAAGCTAGTCTGGTGTTTAAATTTGTCCAGATGGATGAGCAAACTGTTACCCATTCCTCGTTTATGTAGATTTCCAGTCTTCCCGTGTTTGACGTTCCGTCTACCAAGCGCACACTTTCATTGGCTGCTTCAATTCTGTTTCTGCATATTGTTTGTACAAGATACGAATAAACCGTAGTATAATAGTTACGACTGATAAGCATCAAATTGTCCACATCGCCTGGGTCAGTAGCTATCTCTCGTAGTTCCTCTCTAAGGTGGTCCACCTGAATATTGGTCATTCCTACAGTGATTATTCTAATTCCTTCTGATTTAACTCTTGCTGCTTCAGTTATTGCACTATTCTTGTCATCAGCAAGCCCATGGGTGATCAATACAATCACATCTGGAACATCTGGCCTATCTCCGCCCATATTATTCAGCACCAGGCGACGAGTTGTATCAATAGCATTGGAAATGTTTCTTCCTGTTTCGAACGAACGATCGCGGATCACTTGCAGTTTAGTGTCAAGACCGTAAACAACGGATGCATTGCCGCCGAACTGTACTTGGGCGACGTGAGATCCGTAAGTACCGGGGCGAAGTCGATATCCGACATCTCGCGACAAGTTTATTATCACATTCCAGTCATCATCGGGGATGTCCAGACCAGAGTTTAGCACAAACACGACATCTAATGCTCTTGTGCAGGCTCTGAGTTTAACTGGTGTCGACAACAGTAGAATGAAATAAAGGAGTAGACATACCTCCTTAGACATAATTTTCTCTTGAAACTGTGCTACAGTGCTACAAGAATCTAATGGATAATTGTCCGAACGAGCTGCTACCAATACTATTCGCTTTCCGGATGCCGTCACCAGACGTTATCGCTTAGTCATAATAAGCAAGCGTAACATTCGACGTGCACGGCAGTTGGCCTCTGCAATGACATCGTCGTAATGTCGGCCCAATAGACCGAGACGATGTGTGGCTTCCATCGAAGTTTGAACATCGAATAATCACAGATATTTGTAGGCTGAAACTTGAAGCTGTAATCTGTATAACAGGCTATCAGTCGATAGGCTACTCTAATGACTTTGGGCTCCGAAAAATCAATCCTTCGGAAATAATTCCCGCAAACCGCAGGCGATCCGGACCAAATTTGCTATATATATGCCGGTCAATGAGGCGAAAACTTTCAGGAAATTTTAAGTGCGCTCCGCCAAGTGGGGGAAATGGGGGTCGGACGAGTCTCGCACAGTCGGAATTCTTTTGTGTAACCTTCAAACGACCGATTTTCACCAAATGTGGCCACGATACGTGCATCCATGTCCCCCCGTCGAAGAATTTCGAAAAGGATATTCGAAAATTTTCAGTCAGAGGTCATCTGCTTCAAAGTTAAAGGGGTCAAACAGGCACCTTACTCTGACTAGCCTACTGCTCAGGGGACTCACTGCAGAGATCATTCAACGTTGTACGTGTAGTCCAAGAGCCTGGAAGGTTCTCAGGTGGGGTTAACTTTTCGGAGCTACGGGGCGTGAAGTTCCCAAATTTTCGCATTTCCGCCTATTTTTATCGCGCGTCAGCATACTGACGCGCGATATTGATATAGCAATTCTGTCTGTTTGTCCGTCCGTCTGCCCGTCTGTCCATCCATTGCGTTCCGGTATTCTATGAAAACCGGAACGGCTTAACATATTGTCATAGTTTCTTCACCACACGGTAGCCCAATCATTCTGGTTTTATGAGTATCAAACATATTGGCAAAATTTCGACGGGGTCTCCCTGCAGGGGCGCTAAATACAGGTGGGGTAAAAAAAATTGCGATTTTCGACCAATAAAGCCTATATCTTGCAAACGATACAAGATAGAGTCATAGTTACAATAGAATGCGAATAGGAAATCGCAGTCGTGCTTTCGAATGACCCTTAACCCAGTTTTCAAGGTCACGCCATTCTTTAATGATGGATATATCAGAAATGGATAATGATAAGACCATAGTTACTATAAAATGCAAATAGGAAACGTACCAGTACTTTCGAATGGTACCAGTTAGAATGACCTTGAGTGACCTCTAACCCACATTTCAAGGTCACGGTAATATTCAACGTCAAATAACTCGACTAATAGTAAGTCGTGTATAACCTATCCAATGGTTCCGTTTCCAATCGGCTTATTGCAGAATGCTTCTGGTTATTTTATGTGTTGTGGAAGATCCAAAATGGTGCCTTTTGGTTGGGGTTTTATGCGACTTCTGTTAGGGGAGCTTGGAACCCCCAGAGTTGCCGCCGATCATGACGAATATTTTACAGGTGTAGGCCGCCCTAATTGGGCTTTCGTGGGTGGTCTCACGGCTTCCCCAACAAATCCAAGATGGCAGGCGACGGGCATGTAAAATTTCATAAAATGGTAACATTTCCTTATGGTATTTTCACACAGTTGTACAAAGATGCAACACGGGACAACAGTTACTGAAGACGGCTTTCAACCTACAGTGTCGTATAGTCAACAACGTAGCGACGACTACAACTTCTACTCATTTATGGGAAATGCCTATGTTTATATATACATGGCGCGTCCGATCTGGACCGGGGCGACTGAAAATGCGGGAGTGGAAAATGCGGCACGGGCATAATTGCAGGAGTGGAAAATGCGGGAGCAGACTGCAGGGGTGGAAAATGTAGGAGTAGGCCTAAGCCCCGTTGATAGCCAAGCTGAGAATAAATTGAGATGGCGTTAAATTGATCCAAATTTGCTATCTAACTTATGAAATTCACATTATTCGCTAGGTGTAACGTTATATGTATTCTCATTTTTAGTTCGTTTAATTTGACATATATGTATAGACTTGTCTATATTTTATGCTGAATGTATGGTGAATAAAATATTACTATTTTAGATTTGGCATTCGTGATCCAAGACAGTAATCAACATAATGTTTAAATGTCGAATGTAATTTTTTGTTACTGCTCCTCGTAATGTTATTTTCAAACACAAGTTCACGCGTAAGTCAAGTTAGTACAGACGCAGCAACATGTTGATAGGGGTGCGGCAAAGAGGACATCCGCATCCTTGGTTGTGCACTTCGTTGGCACACGACTCACAGAAGCGTTGATGACCGCACGGCACCAGCGCGATGCGTGTATCACGCGGTGCCACGAGACACATCTCGCCGAAGTCAACAGCTGCGTCAGCTGATACGGTCGTTGGCGTCGTCACTGGTGTCGTCATCATTCTGATGCTGTGTGCAGTGTATTGTCATCTGGGGCCTCGGTGTCGTCATCGTCGTCCGCGTCTGAATGGCTCTCAGTATCTTCTCTGAGCCGAGGGCATGGCTAACTGCACGTAGAAACTGCAGTCGCGTGTACGCATGGCCGTCAAATCTCTGCAAGCACATCTTTATGTGTTTGTCGTTTGTCAGGTCAACGCTTTTCTTGGCGCGTCTGATGGCCAGACCGCGGGTAACTCTGACACACTGTCAATGGTTAGTAGCAACGTTAACAGGTCGACTCGCTTGTGAGTTGCGTTTGGCAAGAACTAGCCTACGCAAGAAAGCCACGACAGTCATATTTCGTCTGGTGCTTTAGAGTATTTTTTTCTGATAGCTTTCCATACTTTGTCGCTCCTGCATTTTCCACTCCTGCGTTTTCCACCCCTGCGATATGCTCTCGCATTTTCCATTCCCGCATTTTCAGCGCCCCCACTAAAGACAGCGCAAAACGCGTCATCCCGTGCAAGGATGCGCCTAGAGCGTAAACGATGTTTCTGACTGACTGACTGACTTTATTTGCACAATCAGACATTACAAATTAACAGTAAAATAGAGTTACAATGTGCAGGACAGAAAGGAGTGAACTCACTAACAGCTGCCCTAAGGATAAGTACAAATTCAAATTGCAAATTACAAACAATACAAATTTAAAACACAATTTAAAAATTACTGAACAGTTAGAAATTCACTAAAATCGATTTTACACAGTGACCGTCGAAAGCGGCTAAGAGAACTAAAATCAACAATATCAACTGGTAAACTGTTCCACATCTTCACATCACGACAAGCAAAAAATGATATCTGATATTTGCATGGTTATGATTTCATACAGTTGGTATAAGGGTGACCACGAGTAGAGGGATATGTGTATCTAGCAAAGAATTCACTCAATTCTAATTAAACAATATTAAAAACAATTTTATAACACATAACACATAAAGTCTTCTGAATTTTTTGGAGCCAAACCCCAAACTGAAATTTTTCGCCCATGGATAGAACTTTCAAGGGTGATGGACAAAATATTCAATCACTTATCGTCAACACTGTACGCCGATCATTACGAAATTTTTACGTGGGGTAGTCACAATGAATGGCTGTACGCTGTTCAACTATAGGTCAGTTGCGTCGCAGAGTTCTGAAATGCTCCGAACCGTCGACGATCGTCGGCGACGGTCGGCGACAGTTGCGCAGCGTCGTGGAGGGTGTGCGACACAACTCAACTCAACTCCAGTTGTGTCGCTATAAACGGGGGTTAACGTGCGTGTGCGTAATACTACTGTCCGAAGAAACTATTAATTTTTATGCGTGGACTAGTACTTGGCACGCCAGTGTTGTAAAGTATTTAAATACTCGAAGTATTTAAATACCAAATCAGCGAAAAAAGTATTTGGTAAAAATATTTAAATACTTTCTAAAAATCCAGTATTTAAATACTGTTTAAATACTTTTACAATTCTGTGTATTTAAATACTTTTCCAAATACATTTTGTCGGTGCCACTTACCAAACACTGTTTTTGCCTGAACACACTGAACAATAAACTGATAGCATAATACTGGCATTATGTATGCCACATGCACATTGCTTCTTTTAGACTTTAGAAACGTTGCTGTTAATTAAAACACATGGCACATATCATGCTGTTATAGGGCTATGCCAACTTTTGCAAAGTATTTGGTAGTTGAAATACCAAATTCTAGACAAACAAGCAGTATTTGAAAATGTATTGAAATATCAAAATTAATACACGTATTTGGTATTTTATTTAAATACCATTTTATGAGTATTTGTTACAACACTGGTACTTGCTAATGTACATTGTGTCTCAAAAACGCACACTGTTTTTTTTGCAATAACGCAGTTTCAACCGATTTCTACATTTTGGCGCAGTAATTAAAGCTTAACACCTTAATAAATTTCCAGCAATCTGACATCAGCGCTGCTCACCGTGCGTAGTGTATGTTCCTATACTACCTGGACGAAAATAAATGGCGATTTTTTAAATTTCCATGTGTTTAACTACACCGGCATTGGTTTTATTTCCACAAAACGTTTTTGTTCTCGAGCCTGCATGTCGCTGCACGCCTGCGTGAACCGCGCCCACGGAGGCATTTCCAGCACTTGCTCTATCTATCTTACTTAAGTTGCCTGTTGCCACGTTTTCTCAGTGTTTCTGGCATTATTATGGGCGCCCGCTCAGCGTAAGCGGGCGACCATGTTATATTTTGCCAATGTTTATTTATTTATTTATTTATTTTTTTTATGGCCGCCTTATTCTACGGCCATGGTTAACGGAGGTTCGCGAAAATTTTACACGTGGTAGACCTTGAGTGTCATTAGAGAAGTTAGGTCTTGGATTTTTTCCTGGTCACCCTTAAACTACAGG
>Ga0209339_1001278_pt1 | contig 10578 bp, 8 predicted proteins | sample OlaalgELextract3_FD_187376 | JGI IMG/M metagenome (GOLD analysis project Ga0209339, IMG submission 187376) | Olavius algarvensis symbiont microbial communities from Tuscany, Italy - Type A ELBA extract 3 (SPAdes) (version 2) | ecosystem: Host-associated > Annelida > Digestive system >...
CGGGCCAGGATCGTTCGATGTGGAGGACGCTACGACCCTCAGCTGGTCAAGCGCAGCAGTGAGTGAGTGAGTTAAACCAACATTCAGGAAAATTGGTGCCATTTAATGGCTAGCAGCATTCACAGGCACCACTGGTTGAACACAATTGATGCTACATGCAGCTGTCTATCGAGATTGCCCAGCAGTCCGAACCATACAGGCATAGGCAAGATGCACATGTTGTACAACTTCAACTTCGTTCAGGCAGCAAGCTGTGACCTCCAAATCTGACTTTCTAGGCTCTGCATGGCAGCACAAGTGATTGCACTTTGGCGGTCAGAGGTGTGGTTGTCTATTTTACCTCCATGTTCAGAAAAGTAAACTATAACCATTGCAGAAAAATCGTTCTAGTTCTCAACCGCAAACATCCCAAACATGCCGATGTCACCAGCTTTGTTCTCAAGCTCTGCTACTGCCAAAGGCAGGCTGTCTACTCTACATTAGGCTTTACAGCTGGAAAATGCTGCAAAAATGATCCATCGATACCTAGTGTAGTCTGGTGAAAAAAAAGACCTGATATACATCAGTAGACTGAGGTACTAGTTACCTCCCACAGCATTAAAATAATGCTGAAAATGTATGAGATAATTCACACATCATGGACATGTTAATTTATCATAAAGAATGCCGTATGTTGAGTGGTCTTCTATTAAAAACTTCCAGTGAATAATGTTTCGTAAACTCTAAAACAGGCAGTGAAATAACTGCGTAATCTAGTAAAACCGGTATCAAATATATAATACATATCGAATCGCTCAGTATACGCTGCAACATTTTACATCGCCTTGAATAAACGGTTTCGATCAGCTTCGTCAACCTACCTACTTCCGTACTTCTCTTCAGCTTCTGCACACAAACACACAACAAATGACATACATGATGATCTTGTTAATAACAGTTTTTTTATAATTTATAACGTTATGATGTATGCATAATGAAAGTTTCAGAACACACAGATATGCTCATTTTGCCATAATTTTACTAATACAGAAACGAAGTTATAAACAAAGATAATACATGCAACCAACAACAAAACCTTGCAGGCTGTTGTTGTGGTAAAGTTATAACTGCACATTGTATGAGGGTCATTCCATAAATAAGTTACAAAACGGCATCATTCTGTTAATTTGCAGACTATGCAAATTCCGAAATATACATTTTGTAGGGGATTTCATTCTGAGTACGAGCTGAGTTTTATTTTGATGACGTCACTGTGACATCATTTATAAACATTAGATATGGCAACGTTGTCACTGAAATCATCCCACAGGGAACAGCGTTCTATTATTCATTTGCCATTCAGTCTGAGACGCATCCAGTATATGGTGATAAGTATTTTACAAGACCAGCAATACATGTTTGGTGTAAAAAGTTTGCTCATGGTCGAAAAAGTTGCTGATGAACTGGTCGATGTGTTGTTTCGACGACTGATGCATTGATCGCAGTGGTCGATGTTAAATGTTTATGTGAATTTGGACAATATTTATAAAAAATTAAACATTAATGTTTGCTGTTTAGACGTGATTGCTTGTTGGACTTGTTCACTTTTCTCGTTTAACTCACAATGCTGTTCAACACTTGTGAGTTGCAAAAGAAAACTGCTGGGAAAATACTGCACTGACTGACTGTGTTCTAAGTACAAGCGATGTCACAGGAATGACGTCATTGACATACAAATTACAGTATATGTCCCCAATTAAATTCCTTACAAAACGTATATTTCCAAATTTTCATATTTTGAAAATTAACAGAATAATGTTGTTTTGTAACTTATTTATAGAACGACCCTTGTAGAACTGAGTACAAGTGTACCAAATGTCCAATTGCTTGTTATTACACACTATAGATTACATTTACTGAAAACCATATCACTTTTTACATGGTGCTTAAATTCCAATTTTATATTTATAGTAATTTCATCTCACACATATTATGTACAGAAAATGTGATGAAACAGTATATAAACAATAAAATGCTTCAAATAAGTATGGCAACAGATACAGTAATAAGCTCAGAAGATGTTTCAAACTGGTTAACAGTAACCAATTTACTTACAGGTTTAACTAATAAAAAATATTGGTAGTAAGAAAAAGATCAATTAAATAAGATAAGTAATTGTAACATATGAAATGTAGCAGAAATACAAATATCTCTTGTCATCAACACATATGACATTAAGTCGGTTTATTTCTTTTGACACCAGTGTCAGTGCTAATGGTGTGATCTTAGTCAAGCGACAAAGTCAGTGGAAAATTGACTGGAACAGGAGCGACTTACATTGCTTGCTGTGCAAGTGAGAGAACTGTATGATCATAATGTCTATATCTGAACTACAGCTGTTACATTAATAGGTATCGATTGCACTGCTGTCATAATCAGCCATATCATTTCACATCATCTCATAACCAGAACAGACCAGATGTTATGTAGTCATAAAGAACAAATAACAACCAGTGTCGTAAACATTCACATTTGCTTTAAAAAACATTTTCAAGATTTACTTGACTGGTCGGTTGTCCCCAAGAAGGCTGCTATGAAACCAATGGAGATTGCTGCCACGATATATTTTAAGAGGCTACATGACCTTCATGGTACCCAGCAGTGTAAAGAAACTGAAGACAGTGACGTCCGTATAGGGCCTAGTAATCACAGCCCGTATGCACGACGCGGTCGTAAGTGCTAGTCTAAGACTAAAATCGACTTACGACGGACTAGCTCACTAAGAACTATGCAGAACGGCATCTTAGCTCTAGTTCAAGTTTTACGCCCGGTTTAGTCCCGACGTTGCCATGGTCCGTTGTCAATGTACACTGTTGTACAACTAAATAATTATTAACACGCTGTCCTCACTACCAGAAGCAGACGAAATGTTGCGGAAAATTAACGCGTTTAAACAATATTACGTAGGGAAGAAGGAACTCATTTTCCTCGCGCTAAAGACATAGCTGATGGCTGTGACGTGGCAACTGGCGCAGCGCCGACGTATTCCTACGTCCATTAGCAGCATGTCTGCTATCAGTGTCCAGCGGTCTGCAAAGGTGTATTTAACTTTGATTGTTTGGCTGCCCACTGTGGCGAAATAAAGTTCATATATATGAAATGATATCGACGTCGTACGCTTAAGCCACCACATCTAGCACATGCACAGTTAGTCTTAAGGCTGGAAAACCCGTGACAAGAAAAATGCCGATGTAGTTGGGCTAGGACTAGTTAGTCTGAGGTCTATGTCTGCGACGTGCATACCGACGATCGTACACTGAGACAAACTACTACCGACGTAGGCCTTAGTCCGCGACTAGCTTACGACTGCGTCATGCATATGGGCCCACATTATTACCAGAAATGATTAGAAACAACAAAGCTAAAGAAACGTGGTGATATCTGTTCACTACAAATGCATTTGGCCAGCAGCACTGTGTTATACAACGCTAGAGAGCCAGTTAGGCCAAAATTTAGTTTTGACCTAAATTTCCGTTTTGTGGGGTTTCCGATCCTGTGTGATGCGATCTGGCACTGGTTGCTACTAACTGCTGTACCCAGCTACAACTCTATCCATTCAGTCATTCTCAAACAACACATCAGCCACTCACACAGATAATAAATGACAACAATAAGTGTTAAACACTATGAGTTGACGAAGGACATTAATTCTTCTGCGATAAACAGGAATGACAGCCTGCACCTGTCAACATAAGAAATAACACTCTGTCAGCATAATCACATCTAATTTTCACATATACTGTATAAATTACACGTCACATAATACAGCAAATGCACCTCACCTTCTGATGCTTTGCACCGAGAACATGCATTTCGTATGACTTCTCACCGGTGCAAGATATATTGCATACCTACAGAAAAATGTCAATCCACCAATTCCACTTTACATAGCCACAAAACCTTGACTTAATCCATATAATATTTGCATGTCGGTAAATCAGAATAAACTGTATTGGGCAGAAACTGATGTAAATAATACTTACTCGACACAAATATTAACTACACCATAATTCCAACTGAGCGTATTGGTCACCACAACAAAATTCTCTGAATTCAATAACTCTTTGTCCAGCAGTGCGTGCGTGATTTTCCTGGGTAATGATTAAGGCATCTAACTTGCGATGAAAAGGTCACAGATTCGACTCCTATTTCACTGTCACGTACCGACTCTGTGCAAGTTGTTTACACACACACACACACGTGCTTCTGTCCCCAAGCTGTATCATGTGGCACTTGCAAAAGGCTGCTATGCTCTGTGGGTGGCTGAGAAGTGAATAACAGAATGAGATATTTCGCAGAATGGATGAAAAGTAAGTCTGCTGCTAGGTTTATGATTATGTCACCTATGATAAACAGACTATGGAGTAACTTTATTTTTTGTCCAGCTGATCTATGAAATATCATATCAATATCCTCATCACACCAGTTAAAACATTATAACTGTTTTTTAAGAGATGTGAACACAGGAGTTTTTAGCAAGAATTTCAGAGCCTTGCAGTTAATGTTCGTTTGAACAGATGAAAAATATCCCACCCTATTATACAGACTGCGATATTCATGCTGAAGAAATAGGTAATTGTGTGGCATAGATCTTTTGAGAAACTGATTGCTTCTGTAAATATAACGACATACAAAGTATAACAGCAATGACGGACACTTTGAAAGAGGGCTGCTATTGGACGGAGGAATACGCCACATCACAGCTTCACAAGCAGAAGTAAAGAAGTTCTTGGTCGCGTACGTAATATTGTTTTAATGTGTTAATTTTTTGCAACATTTTGTCTGCTTGCGCGAAAGGATATTTAATTGCTGCAATGTATTAACGTTAAGCTGAAGTTGCAGAGCGCGATCGAATAGCTAGCAGTTTTCTCCGAGTTACGCCATCTTTTCCTCTCCGATCCGATAGTGACATAACAATCTCGCAGTAGGGAAGCTGTGTTTTTTGTAGGCTCAAAGCCTATATTGTATTCATTTTTTTGATTCTTTCCGAATAAGTCCGGCAAACAGCAGCAGATTTGGACCAAAGTCGGTACACATGCACAGGTCAAGGGCCAACAACGTTCACAATATTTTGGGTGCAATCGGTTAAGTGGGGCCGAAATGGGGGGGCTCAAAAGTGTCCCCGACACCAGGGTTTTTTGTGGGCAATAAGAGTTGACTTTTCGGCAACTTTGCAACGGCCGATTTTTGCCAAATTTGGTTACGACACGTGAATCGCGGTTAAAACCCAGATTTTGGATAGAAATTTACTAAAACTTTCCATTCAGGGGTCATTTGCCCCCAAAAACCCAAACTTGGAGAAGGTCAAACAGGCACCCCACTCAGAGCAGGCTACAGGTCAAGGGACACACTGCAGAGAGATACTGTTTACTCCACGTTGTAGTCTAAGGGCCAGGGAGTTTCCTAGGTCCGTCAACTTTTTTGTACGATGTACAGTTGAAGAGCTATGGGGCATCAAAGTTTCCAAATTTCGGATTTTGGCCTATTTTCCCCATACAAAATGCCTAAAAATGAACCTTCCGGTGACCAGCCTACAGCCCAGAGGTTACATCGCAGAATGATTCTGATTTTTCCATATGATAGCCGAAGGTCCAAAGGGGTGCCTTCTGGCAGCGGAGCTTTCATACGATTTCTGGTAGGAGAGTTGGGGACCCCCAAACTTGCCCAAATTTTCGCCTGTTTCAAATGGCTATACCTATACAATGCAAAACCTATTATAGAGAGAGCTCTCCGTAAGTCACACATTAATGCAGCTACGAAGCTGAAACTTTACAGCTATATAGGTATAGGCAAGTACTTGGGATGTGTCCAAATTTTTCCGCTAGGGGTGTCCGGGGGGCGCAGGGCCCCTATTGTAAATTTGGGACCCCCTATTATCTCGGAAACTACTAGAGCTAGAAAGTTGAAATTAAAAACGTAATTAGATGTGGTAAAATACTCACTTTGGTTACAAAAATTTTTCCGCTAGGGGGCGTCCAGGGGCGCAGGACCCCCTAATGTAAATTTGGGACCCCTGATATCTGGTAACTACTAGAGCTAGAAAGTTGAATTTAAAAATACCATTAGATAGGTAAAGTACCCGTTTTGGGTACAAAAATTATTACATTATACGATACAACATGAGGGTGGCCGTCATACCGAGTTTCGGACTACGGCTAACAACTGCAAGACGGCTTTCAGCCTACATGCCGTCTAGAGTGCTAGCGACGACTACAACTTCTAGTTAAAACAATGAGACTGCTGTCTCAATGTATGTGTATTCCAAAATAGCACAAAAACAGCATATGGCTACTTGTTTATATCAAAAAGCACAAAAATGCAAAAGGTTGTGCAATCTGCTTTTGTTTAGAAATTCGTAGTTTTCACGAAAAATGTGATACTCTACACGACTCCCAGCATGCAACATGACTACATGTCCCAGCCAATATGCTGAGTGGATAGCATGTGATGCACAGCACAGTGGAGACGTGCTGTCGCAGAGAAAAAAAGCATGTGTCTCTGTCGAACCCCTAAGGGATGCTGCCCTATCGCGTAGCAAACCAAGCTTGCAAGTCTTGTGCTCTTTGTTTGACATCGCATATCTCAGTATGAGCATGTGCACAATTCCTTCCTAGCAAAAATTGTGTAAAAGTCACTCGAACTCATTAATACTGGGCAACGTTCTCATCAAAACAAACTGCCACATTCTCATTCATCACATCTCATAAATAAACTGGCTGGCAGCTATGCAGCTGGTTTCATACTATACAGTCTACAGGTTGGGCAAAAAATGGACCGTAAAAACTGAAAAAATATGATGTATGAATTGCGTTTCTACATCAATTTCTAAAAACAGTCCGCCAGTCCGGTTTGACCCAGACTTCCTTCATAGCTGGCTTGTCACTCGTATGACTAGCTATCTGGATGGCAGCCAGCTAGCTGTGGGGCTTGCCAGCTAGCTTGCTCCAGCTGTCTCTCAGTGGCTTAATGTAGATAAATGTGCCACAACTGTACAATGTGGAATCTGAAATCTGTCGTGTGCATGTAATAAACTAACTTACTTACTCATATCAAATATGACAGATGCCGAATATTACAGATATTTTGTATTATTGTCAACAGATATTGTATACTAATGTGTGATAATCGATAACCAAGTGTGTGAAATATGTACTGTAAAATCTCGCATATAATACGCACAATTCTGACCTTAACATGCGTGTTTGAGAAAAGGGGTGCATATTATACATGATTAACAAATTTTTTCGAAAAATTACAGGAATTTAACCCTAGCATGTATGGTGCCAATGGTGGTAAACAAATATTACCATATTATCATTTGATGTTGATAAATAAGTAATCAGAAAGAGATAACGTAACGTAAACATGCATCCTAAGCATCATACTGACAAACAGAATCCAAGCCAGCAACGTCATTGCTATTTACTTGCTTTCAAATGAAACATTATTAATGGTGGTACGTTTGTTTACCGTTTTAATAAACAATTATACTTTCGACTCCGCTTTATTCTTTTTGTACACGCATAGTGGGGAATACGGCTTACATTGTTTTTATACCTTTGAAGTGATTTTTATGCCGTTCTCAGTGATTTTTGCCCCGTACCCGACGGGTCTAATAATGTAAAATTTTTGGGAATGGGGTCCCCTTTACACAAACTTAATGAGGAAGTTGCAACTTTGGAGCGGAATATCTTGCTCCCTAACAAATTTTCAGGGGACATCCTACACCTGTTTGGTGTGAGGCCACACGCCGAGCTTAACTTCCGAGACCCAGGGTCCTGGACCCTACGGTTGGCCAGGGAGGGGAAATTATCTCGAAAAAATCTTACAAAATTTTTTTTCAGGCCTTCTGCAAAAAAATTCTGAATGGACTGTATTCGGATGGCATGAGAACGTGATCCCAGTAACGAGGGGAATAACAGCCCCAAATTTGGGTCAAATTTTGGCAGAAATTCAAATGACCCCCAAAAATTAGGGGGGTGATGGGGAAAATTTTTGGGGTACATAATTAAAGCCCCCACGAAATCTTACCAAGGCCCCCCACCCTGGACCCACACTTGACCCCAAAAATTTTGGGGGTGGGGGTGAATTTGGGGAGTTTAGCCCCTACTGTTAAAAATCTGGTTCTCAGAATTTAAAACCACTTTGCTATCAGAAGCAGGATTACCGACAGAACAAACTGACAATTCGGTAGGGTAGAAGCCCCCTTGGAAGTATGTCAACTTTGGGGGTGAAAATGTGAAAAATCGCCATTGCGTCCGTAGTGCTGAAACTGTACTTTTGACCAAGTTTGCAATGGAATTGCATTGTACAGCACTGAGCAGTACGCCGTCAGTAGTCTGGGACCGTCGGCTTGGGGGCACCCCCCGACTCCGACACACGCCGAGTGTAATCTTATTGTACGACCCATCGACTACTTTTAACGTAGCAGTCCAGTATTTGCAATGCAAGCATTTGGCGATGTTCGTCCAATCAACAGCAATGAAAAGTCAGCCTGTGTATTATACAAGAGTGCGTATCATACACAAGATTTTACGGTAAATAAACATGCAGTGTAAAGTATAAGTACAATTTCAGCAGCGTTCGAGACGCCACTGAAACCTCATACATTTCTTTAGCAACTGGCCAATAACCTACATTTGACATTGCTATGCACAACTGTAAGTAGCTGCTATGGATTCTGAATATTGATCACTTGCCACAACATCACATTTTGTCATCAGCCATGGCTTTAAAAACTGACTATAGCTTACGATTTCATTGGCATGACTAGACAATTCGGCAGTAGCTTTAAGATTAATACCTCTCATTGAGGCAGCTTATTGGTCCATACACCATTAACATGGCAGACAGCTGCAAGAAAATCTTAGCATCCTGTTGCTGCATTAGTGCATTCAACAGAGGTGTGCCACCAAGTTTCTGGCCAACACAGATGCTGAAGAACAGACATCAAAATCATGTTACCATGTAACTGCAATGCAGTTTAAATGGTAAGCGTGAATATTGATGTTGTCTTCAACTGGCGCAACTCAACGCAGCTATATATAAGCAGAGTCATCGGCAAGGTGGCAGCACCTGCTCTTTGGCAGAGTACAATGATGTATTATTTACGCACTAGACAAGCTTAGAGCCATAGCCGATATGAGATAAATTTTCCCTAGCACTGCAGCAATGCATGCTAGGGATGAGATATCTCATCTAGCTGTCAAGGCATCAAATCCAGTTAATTATGTGGCAGTTAAATATCACGATTATATACAGCAAACACTACAAATATTTCGCCGTGTTAATTGTCAGAAGTATGCACTGCTTGCCCTGTGACATCGAGAGCTGTGACGCTGCTAATAGCAACCACAGCTAGCAAACATGTCCAATTAGCATTGCACGACAGTATATCAGTGTAGACTGAGATACAGGGTAAGTGGGTGACAGTGAAACATGATTTCAGATGTAGCTGAAATTTTGCCGAAGTGACTATAGGCCACACCAGCAATCAACTAAGGGGTAACTTCACTTATATCACCACGTTTTGTTATTTATGCCACAAACTAAAATGACAAAAAAAATGAAAACAGCTGATATCAGCCAAATAGTTGAATGTAAACAATATAAACTGACGAAAGGATATGCATGCCAAAGATTACTGTCAATGACTGACAAGCAGTAACTGCTTAAGAGCCCCACGGACCTGGAACTCACTTCCTCTCCACACCTGTGAATCTCAGTCTCGCCCCACGGACCTGGAACTCACTTCCTCTCCACACAGGTCTGTGAATCTCAGTCACTTGCCACTTTAAATGTCACCTCAAGACTCACTTTCCAATCAGCCTCTCCCACCACCTAGCAACCTAGCTTCCAATGCACCAAATTTCAACAGACTTTAGTGCTACACAAATTATTTACTTAATTCCTAGCATAACAACAACATATCATGGCCATCAACAGTTCCTGCATCATCAGACAGGGTGAGCATTGGCCTGCACTGTCTTATGCCCTCATACATGAGTAACATGACCACCATATAAACCCACTCAAAATACCAATCTATGCTCCTTTGACACACTGACCTTCTTCCTGTCCTTCAATCTCACAGCTCCTTTTGTACTCGTGCACTTTAAATCATTGTCCCACCCACTTTGAATGCTATCTAGAGTTAAACAGTCTAAGTCTGTGAATGTGTTTAAGCCCAAACTCATAACAAATTACTTTATTCTACCATTTTACTTTATTCTAGCCTTCTCAGACTAACAGTGATAACCCAGTGCCTTTGATTCAACCTCTCTGATGATGGTGAGCACTGCACAGTGTCTCAAAAAAAAACCGAACTACTACAATTAATATGACATAACTTCTTTTTTTTGCTGAAAAGATTCATCTGGTTGGAAGTTAACTATTAACTAATTTACTCAAATTAGGCAGAGCAACAGTAGTATTAGACAAAGCGGAATACGAGGAAAAAGTTTTACGTATGTTATCAGATGGTAAAACATACGAACAACTCAAAAAGGACCCAACGGCAAGTTACAAAAGGAAGTTAGT
>Ga0209339_1001281_pt1 | contig 10576 bp, 7 predicted proteins | sample OlaalgELextract3_FD_187376 | JGI IMG/M metagenome (GOLD analysis project Ga0209339, IMG submission 187376) | Olavius algarvensis symbiont microbial communities from Tuscany, Italy - Type A ELBA extract 3 (SPAdes) (version 2) | ecosystem: Host-associated > Annelida > Digestive system >...
TGGGCACGGTGGGTGTGAACAACTTGCCCACAGTTGTTACGTAGTGACCGGCTTCAGCGGGATTCGAACCCAGTGTCCTTCCGAACACGAGTTGAACGCGCTAACCACTCGGCCACCACGCCACCCAACACCCAACTGTGTACATCAAGTGAACCAGATAAACTCTCAAAATGAATCTGAGTGATGACTACAGCACCATAAGCACTCTTATTGGTACGGTATTATTACCTCCGCCAAGGAGGTTATGTTTTTGAAGTGTCTGTCTGTCTGTGTGTCTGTCTGTCTGTCTGTGACCAGCATAACTCAAAAACGGGTGGACGGATTTGGCTGAAATTTTGCATGCGGGTACCATTTAGGCCAAGGACGAACTGATTAACTTCTGGGGGTTCGCCGCCGTATACTTCCCCCGTGACAAATTAACCCCCCGTGAGAAATTATCCCCCTCGGCAGATTTGGCCTTAGCGGAGGTATGAGCTCTCTGAGCACTTCTAGTTGTTATTGCTATTATTAATCTGAGCACATCTAGCATGCTAAACACTAATGTTAACATTGAGCAATGTGGCTATTTGGTTATTAGACTTTAGCTACTACAGTTTTCAATAATTATTAGATAATTTACTCAGAACACAACCAAAATTATTACCTAAAAACTTGACGTTTCGACCTCTATCAGAGGCCTTCATCAGAAGAAGCTGGTACTCAGTTCTTCCGGTTCTTGACACAACGGGAAGACGCCGTGTCAAGAAAGCGGTCGTATGCGTGGCTCAGTTGGTAGCTGCCCTCATCACGGTTCATGGCCTGTTGTCCTTCCTTCCGGATGTGTATGGCCTCTTTGATCCATCTGGTAAAACGCTCTGGCTCTCTGTCGATCACCGTCGCTTGAGACCAGTTGATGACATGGTTCTCTTGGGTTGCGTGGTCGGTGAGAGCGGATTTGTTATGTTCTGTTAAACTTGATGCACGAAGGCTTCTAGTAAATGTGCGACCGGTTTTGGATTCCACTTCAGTCCTATGTTCCTGTAATCTAACTCCAAATTTCCTTCCAGTTTCGCCGATGTAGGTCTTGTCACAGTTGGCACAAGGAACTTTGTACACACATTCTGTTAAGTCTTCTTTTTCCTGTTTGTCTTTTGGGTGTACCAGTACAGTCTTTAAAGTTTTGTATGGTTTCATTGCCACAGGTACATTGTGCTTTCTCATTATTCTTGCAACGGCTTCAGAAACGTTTTCTACATAAGGAATAACGACCACTGGCCGCTGCGAAGAATCACGTTGTTTCCTCGTCTTCTTGTCCCTCTTGCACTCAATCTGGCGCCTCACTTTGTTGAAGGTCCACTTTGGATACCCGCATGCCTGAAGGGCCTCTTCTACATGGAGATCTTCCTGTTTCCTATCTTCACTCTCTGTAACGAGGCACTGACTTCTTTCCAACAACGTTCTCACCACACTCAGTTTATGTTCAATGGGGTGATGAGAGCTGAAGTTCAGATACTGATCAGTGTGGGTAGGTTTCCTGTAGATCTGTAGCTTCAAGCCACCATTTTCTGTCCTGTGTAACAGCAAATCTAGAAATGGTAACTGGCCACCTTGTTCCACTTCGTATGTGAACTTTATGTTGTGAGAGTCATCCAGTTGATTTAGAAACTCTGTGAGTTTTTCTACTGAGCCTATCTTTACTACCTCTAGAATGTCGTCTACATACCTTTTCCATAATTTTGGTTTCAAATCTTCCGGAGCTGTGTCGAGGAGTTTCCGTTCTAAATGCTCCATGAACATGTTGGCCACTAGTGGAGAAACAGGGCTGCCCATGGCTGTGCCGAATTTCTGCCTGTAAATCTGGCCACTGAAACAGAAATATGTGGTGGAAAGTATGAACTCCAAAAGTTCCATGATGTCATCTATCTCCAACAAAGTTTTACATCTCCATTCTGAATGGCATTGCAATCTTTCCCTTATTACCTCCAAGGATTCTTGGACCGGTGTACTGGTGAACAGTGATACTACGTCATGAGAGACGAGCAGTTCGTCTTCTTCCATTTGGACGCTGGACAGTTCCTCAGCCAGCTGCTTGGAATTTTTAACAAACAGTTCAGATTGGCCAATAAGAGGATTGAGAATATCTGCCAGGAATCTTGAAGTGTTATAGCCAATGGAACCTGTGTAATCAACTATTGGTCTGAAAGGAACGTCTTTTTTATGGATTTTAGGAAGGCAGTACAGTTGAGGTATCTTCTCTGACGTAGGGTAGAGACGGGAGTAAAGCTCGTCACTCAGTTTTCCTTCATCTTTTAGCCTGGTGAGAATAGCTACTAACTTCCTTTTGTAACTTGCCGTTGGGTCCTTTTTGAGTTGTTCGTATGTTTTACCATCTGATAACATACGTAAAACTTTATGAACCGTGATGAGGGCAGCTACCAACTGAGCCACGCATACGACCGCTTTCTTGACACATCACCATGGAATTTGGTGTGCTGAATTTCCTGCAAGGGGCAAATTCTGACGAGTGGACGACGTTTAGGGCAATTTACGTGTGTTCTTTCGGTGCATCATTTCAGCTGTGCATGTCCAGAATCAAAGGTAAATTTATTTCTGAGGTGGAAACTGTGAAGATATTTTGATTTGTTACAGTTAGTTTTCACTTGGGGGAGATTTTGTCCGGGGGGGATTTCGCCCACGTGGGTATTTGTGCTGGATTCTTGCAGTCATATTTCTAAGGCTGTCATTTTTACTGTGTTTCCATTCGGCAGAATTGCTGTCTGCCTGTCTTTTTGGCAGACATTAAGATAACATTAATTGGTTCATATAAATTTTGATACTAGAATTGTTGTTTCTGAAATTATTAGATACACTTATAGTTAACGTGACAAGAAGTAACTTCATTGATGACTGAATAAATCTTTGGAGCATGTAACAACGTCAGGTTTATCTTGCAGTTGATGCAACTATTGCAATCACTGTTGTATTGTCATTAAAATATTTGCAGAACAACAGTAGCAGTTTCAGTGGCGATAAAGACATTGATGGTACAAAAGGATAGATGCAAATACACGTAAAACATAATACCGGTCTGAACCAAGCATTAGCGCAAATAAAAGGCGTAAAAATAATTAGCTGTTTAAACACAGAACGTCATCATTATGTAGGTTATAAGCCTGGCTTCGACTTTTAGCTAACCACGACATGGTGCACACTTGGACAGCAACAAGGGGGAACTATTTAGGCCTACGCTGGTGTTAGTAAACGTTTCGGTCCTCCATACTGGCTTAAACAGAAACATTGATGGTTAAATTTAATAATACAATTAACTTGACGATGACCACTTTGCACTGGCGCCGGTATGAAATAAATCATCCCCAATGGGGTGGGGTCAGCTGTCTGACACTCACCAATGTTTTCAGGCTGTCCGGAAACTGCTTTATCCAACAGTCTTAATGATGTTAACAAGGCCAACACTATCAAGCCCATGGCCTCGAGACCAAGATTGACCTCTTGCCTCCAAGGACAAGGCCAGTAATTTTGGTCTTAAGGCCAATGACAAGGATTAACATAACAAGGAATCGCAGACTGTTAGACTGGCGACTTAGAAGCACAGGTTCCAAAGTTGCTGCGACGAACACGATGTCGTGGAACATTCAGTCGAAGTACTCGCAGATTTTTGTCTTCAGAGGTGGGCAGCCGTAACAACTTCAGAGACTGGGAGTTAGTCGACAAGTTAGCCTTTTTTGAGTGTTAGTGCGAACGACGGACCGTCACGAGTAAGCGCGTACAGTAGGCCTACCACCGCGAAGCATCCACTCAGTGTAAAATAATGCAAAGAAAGCATTGTTAATCAAGACGTGAACTTTCAAGACCATGGCCTGAATCGTCAAGGCCGTAACAACCCTGTTGAATTGGAAGCAGTGTCCTATCTGCTGTTCGCAGCAGCATCAGCGACTGCCGTATCACGGTGGCTTAGGCCTACACGATAGTTTGCGCCACCTGTTATAATATTAAAAATAGATTTATTGAGTTTCTCTTTAGCAAAGGCTCAGTGTTCTTGTTTGCAATAACGTAGCCAAAATCAGTAAAAATTATCGCAATTACTTTGTCCTTTTACAAACATCGGATTGGCATTTACAGTATTTGTAAAGTCTATATTGCATGTGGACGTGCGTGAAATGTGCCTTTACAACTATTGTAACTCGGTTGCGATATTTGTTGAGATCGTCATCGCCAAAGTTACCGACGGTTTTTGCGTTTACAAGTATTGTATCTATACATGTGGTACTTGTACAGAGCAGACTGCTCTCATTCGTGCCTTGGAAATGCGTTTACAATTACTGTAACTGCTTTTGCGATATTTGTCAAAGATTTCCGCTGCAAACTCACGATCACTTTTTTGCCTTTACAAGTATCGTATCTCCACATGCGGCATTTGTAAACGCCCGTTTGCTGCTAGACGCGGGTCCAAAATGCGTGTACAACTATCGTATCTCAGTTGCGATAGTTGTAAAGGCCACAGTGCCGTTGTCTGCACGGGATATTGTCGTTTACAATCATTGTATCTATAGTTTTCTTTAATAAAATTAAAATATTTAAACATTATGTTAAATTAATATCCGAACCTCATTCGCCCGTGTTTTATGCACCTGCTGATATAAAATTCGTAGTTGAGTTATTTGCCGTTACTTTACTAAACAGTTTTTTTCGTCTCCTGTAATATTTGTAAAACATGAGATACGATAGTTGTAAAGTAAGCCGTCGATGTGCATGCAATCTGCTGCTCCAATGCCCTTGGAAAAGCCATTTTTTTGTTTTTAAGATTTGCTTAAGACAGCTTCATGGCTTTCCTAAATATTTTCCTAAGTTTTGCCTAAGTTTTTCCTAAGTTTTTCTTAGGAAAATCTTAAGTCTAAGTCTGACTTAGGAACTTTTGAGAATCGGGCCCCTGGCTCTAGCAGCAGCAGGCCGCCCGCAACTTTCGCCTTGTGTATATTGGACCTAGGTACAGACGCTGATCTTCCACTGCCGGCCGGTTGCAACTTGCTATATATATATAGTATAGTCCTCTGGCTCATGTGGCCTGGACATTGGTGTTACATTACTTTCGCTAAATTTCGACCTATATTACGGGTAAAATTCGGGTATAGCCGTACCCGTGACTTGCCTACCCGACCCGACCAGTACCCGTAAAATGTTTACCCGACCCGTACCCGATCCGCGGGTACGGTTCGGGTACGAGTAAATCCGCGGGTACGGATATACCCGCAGTCCCATAATTGCTAAGAATATTGCAAGATTCTGTCCTGTCAGAGATAAATGTAAAAAACTGATGTTTTATAACAATGTATAAGGCCCATAGCAAAGTGACACATATGAAACAGCAAATACATTTTCATCACCTCAAGCGTCGTGGATATAATACACAGTCCTTATTATATCCACAGCCGTTGAGGTGATGAAAATACTTTTGCTGTTTTATATGTGTCACTTTGCTATGGGCTTTACATATTGTTATAAAACATCAAGATTTTTTTACCGGCCATTCGCTCGTTAGAGCGAAGGGTGAGGTATTAGTTTTACTGTATGTTTTTTTGTTTGTTTGATTTTTTTGTTCGGTCAATGATTTCTCGACAACCCGCGGGCCGATTCACGCTAAAGTTTGCATGCAGGCCGCGGGCGTACTCTGGTTCCGGATGTGTCTTCTCCCCTTTTGGGGGTTAGCGGCATGGGGGGCGGAAAAAGGGGGAAATGAAATTTTCGTTACTATATACATGTAGTCAATGGGGAATTTTTGCATTTTGGTGGTTTTTGAGCGATATCTCAGCAACGCGTGGACGTATCCACATTAAAGTTTATTTGTATAGGGACATTGTCTGCCGACGTGCCCCTTCCCCCTCTGGGGTCCATGGGCCCCTGGGGCCGGGGGAAGGGTGAGTTAAAAAAACTCAAAAATGGGTGGTGGTCTTATTCGTGCTGTGGGCAGCTACCATTTCTATTTTTCTCAGAGTTGCCAAATGTGGTTCAATATGTAGGGCACAGACCTGTGCACAGTATGGTGTAGAACCGTCAAGGTCGGCCAAGGCGTTTTTACAGGGTGGACCAAAACATTCGAAAAAAAAATTTGGAATTTTTCACCATTTCGTCCCTATGTCTCAGAAACTATTAAAAATAGAGGCATATAAGCAGCGTACGGAAAAAGCTTTATCTCTCCCCTATTCAACTGTCGCATGTGTATGGACCAATCGCTCACGGGTTTCTACAGGGTGAGCCAAAAAGTGAGTGACGTAATACCAGTTTTGCGGCTTACGCCTATAGCACCTCAGCCGTCTGCCGTTTCTGTTTTCCTAAGCGTCAGCAAGTGCGGTGTCGTATGTACGGCACAAACCTGCGCACATTCTGGCATAGAGCCATCCACTTTGGCCAAGGGGTTTTTACAGGGTGGGCCAAAAGTTCGAAAAAAATTCGAATTTTTGATCATTTCTAGCCTTTACGTCCCCTATATCTCAGTAACCACTAAAAATCGAGGCTTACAAGCAGCGTATATAGCTTTTTGACCCTCCCTGTAGAAACCCCGTGAAATCTGTGCCCCGTGGAAAAGCTATTTGGAATGCGAATGGCGGGTTTGTGTCAGTTCTACTGACGCACTTGTTTACATTTATATTTGCAGTTTTTAGCGCGCGATGCTATGCACAAGCGCGGTATATGCCGTCATCCGGTGTCTGTCTGTCCGTCTGTCTGTCACGTTCGTGAGTTGCGCCAAAATGAATAAAGATATCTTCGAAATTTTTTTACCTTCGGGTAGCCACACCATTCTAGTTTTTCCATACCGAACGAGATGCCGATATTCTGACGGGAACCCCCTTAACGGGGGCGTCGAATGCAAGGGTGGTGTGCGATTTTCGACCAATATATCGCTCTATCTCAGAAACGGTTATAGTTAGATGGGCACATGAAGCGAGAAAATTTTTAAGCATCGAATTCCCTTTCCATCCATACAACATTTAGCGTGATTGCCCCAGATGCGTCCCCAGGGGAAACCAAAATGTGGTAAAAATAGCGATTTTTGGACTTACGCATTGACTTAAGCATCGTATGCTGCGAGGGGTTTGGCAAGCACTGAATTGTCTTTTCATTCATGCAACGTTTTGCGTGATTGCCACAGGGGCGTCCCCAGGGCAAACAAAAATGTGGTAAAAATAGCGATTTTTGGATTTACGCATTGACTTAAGCATCGTATAAGTCGGAAACTATTGAAGACAGATAGGTACATGCTGCGAGGGGTTTGGCAAGCATTGAATTGTCTTTCCATCCATGCAAGATATTGCGTGATAGTCGCAGGGGCGTCTCCAGGGGAGAGCGTCGAATGCAGGTGGGGTAGGCAAAAAACGCGATTCCTTACGAATAGCTGGCGGTATTCAATGTATTGGACAGCATATCTACCGCGTAACGCTTATTGGAGTATTTCTCGGCGATTTCCGTACCAATTTGCACCAAACTTGCACGCAGTATTCTAATGAGGGACCGCAACACTGAAACGCAGCCCAATTTCCAAAAATCAGTTTCTAAATCTAGAATTTTGTCGCCGAAAAACAGTTATTTGTGAGTTTTCTTCACCGTACCAGCAGCATGCAGCTCCGCAGCTGTGTGAAAATGACGTCACGGAAATTTGAGCAATGGGTCACGTGATACGCAGATATAAACTAAGTGATATTTTGTTGTTTAGTAGCTGCGTAAAGTTGGTAATTAAGTGAAGTTGTCGCCTACACTGTGGACGTGGTTAGTTTTAACAAAGTTTCTAGAGTACGGCCTTCCGCAAGTCGTGATTCTGAGCGAATATATGGCTCCACCGCATGCTGTGAAGCTCAGAGCGCTATACGTGCGAAATACACCAGGCCGCGGTGAAGCCTAAAAACCGGCCCGACACGGCCGAGGCACGTAAATATTACCCCAGTTATCACTGCAGTCGACTTTTGCCAAACACTGGCGAGTTTTAATTTAGGCTGAAAATTTCCCTTTATAATATTTCGGAACGAAATAGATACATAAAAACCACGAATGAATCGAAATTCACATGACTTGCGCTGGACGTTTTTGCCGCGCGATGCGATGCATAAGCGCGGCCTATGCTGTCATGCGGTGTCTGTCTGTCCGTCTGTCTGTCTGTGTGTCTGCCACGTTCGTGAGTTGCATCAAAACGAATAAAGATATCTTCGAAAATTTTTCACCATCGATGAGCCAAGTTACAATAGAATTTTATGCACTAGTAAATCTGAAGCCGCAGTAATTGGTAATAAAAAAACTGCGCTGTAGGTATGTTGACGCTGACTTCGATATTCGGCCGAAGCATATTCAGCAGAACTGTATTCCGGTAATAGTCGCCGTTGACCTTAACCCCTGGTTCCAAGACATGCAGCTACGTAGCACCAAGAGTGGACACTGTCACCGAAACCATCAGCGATTGCGCAGTGAAGTAGTCGTTTGAATGCATGTGTACGTTTGAATGCATGGTGTACATTTTGAACATAAATTTTGAGCCTCTGACTTTCTGCTGTGTTTTGTTTGTATCATCGATACTGGTTTCTGTAAATGTGATTGGTATAATTTATAAACATGTGCAAAGTGCTAATATTGGTGTGAAATGTGTTACTTTTGGATTTGAGACTTTCACACGGTATGGTAGCAACATAAGGAATATGTGGCAAGAAATTTATACGCCAATGACTTTGACATTCTCTTGCGAAGTTGTGCACGAAAAATTATGAAAATCCGTCAATATTTGAAAAAGTTAGGCCCTAGAGCAAACAAATCGGTGGCACCTTTTTTCTGGACACGGTGTATATAGGTATAGCTTTTAAGTTTTTTTTAATTTGGTCGCTTTGGGGGACAAACAACCAAATTATAAGCATTTTCCCACGGTGGGGACATTTTCCTCAAATTTTCAATAGTCCTTAGCGGCGAAACTACTGATCGGATCAAAAAAGGTTAGATCTAGGAAGGGTGCAAAAATGGCACGGACCTCCTCTATCACCATGCCAAGTGGTAAAAATTGTGGGTCGCGCGCCGGCTGTAGACGAAAGAGTATGGTGTTTTTACCGGCAGGCCTGTGCGAGAGTCCGCTCCTCCGTGCCAAATTTCACGTTTATCGGGCAGAAATGTGGGAATACAGCCCCCAGAACTGTCGAAATTTCGAACTTTTTTCCATAAATTTGCCCCTCAGGGGTCACTCGTTTGCATACTTTTTACGAAATTCTCGGATTTCGTACGCGTCTATAGGTAGCTTTTAATTTTTTAATTTGGTCGAATTCGGGGGACAAACAACCCAGTTATAAGCATTTCCCGCGGTAGAGGCATTTTCCCTCAAATTTTCAATAGCCCGTCCTTTTTTGTTGCGCGATGCATGCTATGCAAGCGCGGCCTAAGCCATCATGCGTTGCCCGTCTATGTGTCTGCCCATCCGTGTATCTGTTACATTCGTACATTTTGTCAAAACGAATAAAGATATCTTAGAAATTTTATTTTAGGCCTACCGTCGGGTAGCCACACCATTCTAGTTTTTCCGTACCAAACGGGATGGCGATATTCCGACGGAAACCCCCTAACGGGGGCATCGAATGTAGGTGGTGTAGGCAGAAATTGCGATTCTGAGCCTATATCTGGCTTGACTGCCTGTGTTAACGCTGCAAGAGGCCAGGTGTTGTAAACGCAGTCACCGGTGGACCACGCCCACCGTCTTGCAAGTTGTGACACATCGCTGGTAGTAAGTGGCGGTGTTGATTGCGGAGAAGAGGACGAAATGTTTATGTCAAGAAGCCTCAATGTTACGCCAAAGACAACGGAACAGCGCATTTAACTGCACACAGTGACAAATCTGTAGCGTACGTAACTAACAATAAAAGACTCTACTCGACGTTTTGTACTGTTGAAGCTAACTACTGACAGACACGAAGCATTGCGCGTCTTCTTTGTGACAGCAGATCTACTTGTTTCATGCTGTAGGTCATTTCCCCCTACCACCTCACCATACGCCAATGTATATAAACTTAGCGATCTACCGCAACTGAAAACGGGCACCCCGCATTCCTGACCTTAACCGACCCACGACGAGGGTTCCTGACCCTGACCGAGCAGTTGTGAATTCTACTCGCAGTTTAATCGCCCATGTACCCACTCGTACACGTGCAGGCACCCTATAGTAGTTAGGTTATAGTGATGTCGTTGCAACAGTTAGCCTAACTAAGTAATTGATAAACAGTAATATTATCTTTAAGTATTTAATTCATTGCAATAGTGTTGTACCATGTGCGTTGTGTATTGCTGGGGGCGAGGTAATTGACGATACAGTGATGTCGATGAAACATTTAACTAAATAACTGATAAACTATAACGTTGTCGTTAAACATATAATAAATTGCAGCTCAGTATATTAATAGATATCGATATTGTTGTGCGTTATATATCGTTGGTTCCACTCACCTCCTCATTCACTTGTCAGCTCATCTCTATTATCATCACCACTCTCATCATCCATCACTCCTTCACTCTTTCACTCCAGGCTCAAAACCTACCTTTTCAACAAATCCTTCCCACCTTAGAC
>Ga0209339_1001284_pt1 | contig 10562 bp, 10 predicted proteins | sample OlaalgELextract3_FD_187376 | JGI IMG/M metagenome (GOLD analysis project Ga0209339, IMG submission 187376) | Olavius algarvensis symbiont microbial communities from Tuscany, Italy - Type A ELBA extract 3 (SPAdes) (version 2) | ecosystem: Host-associated > Annelida > Digestive system >...
TACGGATAACGACGGAGAGTTACGGTGCGCCGCTCCGTGATGCTCCGTAGCTCACCGTAGCCCGCACCGTGAAAGTGTGATCGCGGCTTTAGTCTAGCATTGGGCAAAATCTACAGCAGATATCGGAAAAAATCTAGATTTCGATTTTTTTAGATTTCCAGAAAAAATCTAGATTTTCGATTTCGAATTCGGGAATCGTCCATCGCTACCCATCAACGACCAGTGTAGCAATCACTGTATTGCTATATGATGGTCCGTTGCTGTGCGGTTTTAATGTGGCGATTAAAGGGTTAGAGAAAGATATATTGTTGCAGCTGTACAGTTTGCTAGTTTGACTTGTACTTGAATGTTACGTTCAGGTGAGGTGTCTGCCTTTATGGAATAATGCAGAGATTCTATAAATGATAGATGATGCATCTAGTTGACTTGCTTATTTGGGGGTACGTTATGGTAAACTTTAACAATTAATGCAGAATGAGCATGCAGTCGACAAAATTAGTTGATGTAGCTGATTAATCTGTGAAATAAAGTGTTATTCAAGAAGGCCGGATGTTTTTCATGCTTGTGTCCGTGTACGTAACTAAACAATCTGTGGATCACGTGAACGTTGATGTTTATTGTGTTTGTCGCTGTTTCAGGACAAATGAAACTAACAGTGTCGAAATTCCGCCTGTGCCAGAAGAAGTCGTAGTCAATGGTGAACAGTCGGATGATGAAGAAGAGGTGCCACCATCAGATGATGAAGAACAAGAAGATACCAAGGACTATTGTATTGGTGAATATTAGCAGTATTTACATCTGTGCTTTCTGATGCAGTGTGATGTCGATGCAATGCCAATACCATGCGCCTCATCTCTGGCACCCTCCGTTCTACACCTCTCCCATGGCTTCCAGTGCTCTTCAGCATTGAACTGCAAGCCCTGCGAAGGAAGGCTGCCAGCTGCCACTGACAAGTTGGTGGAGAAAATCACTAAACACGATAGTTGGCCAATCCAGCCTGATATCCTCAACCCATCATTGCAATGACTGACATCCAGGAAGCCACTGTGGCTGGACTTGCAACCAGCTGACATCAAAAGTCGATGGAGGGATAACTGGAAGTTGGCTTAGGTGGTCAATTCCCACCTAGTGTGCAGCCCCACAATCTAGCAACCGGGTTTTGACCTCTCGTCAACAGTTGTCTCTGCCGAACCGTTTTTGCACAGAACAGGGATACTGTGGTGCCTGCAGAAGGAAATAGCGACTTACAGACACTGATCTGTGTCCTTGCGGCGAGACCCAGACGATGTCCTACATTGTCGAATCCTGTCCTCTGACAAAGCTGCTTGGCGGCTTATCCTGGCTGCACTCTGCAGATGAAGACGATGTTTCCTTGCTGACCAATTATGGTTCATGACACGCATACGAGAGGAAGAAGAATGCCAGCGTTTTACATCGTAGGCCTATAAGTTAACACTGCCATGCTACTTGAGCTGCACAGTATTAAATAATAGTCGATGCTAGCAGTATCAGGTTAATTGTGGGATGTTGGTATCAGGTATGAGTATCGTCCGCGTTACCGATACCAAGGACGTAGTGCATTTCATGGCCACTAGCTGACATTGTGTTTCGCACATTTCGTTGTTGGCAAATGTTAGTCAACATGTAATATGTTGCCTCGCTATATATTGATATTGCCGCCGCCAGTCTTCACAGATAGTTAATCCCTCTCTGCTGCAGTCGGTATTCCCATATGCAGTGTTGGGGAGGACGCAGTCAGTAGATGCACAGTCGCCAGAGTCGACATAGACATAGACATTAAGATGTCGGAGGAAACTTATTAGATGATGCCGTCGGGTATGGGTAGCACCACCAGTTGCATTGCAAGTATATCAGCAAGTTGTCTGAAGGTACTAGCAATTCTTAGTTTGACAACGTAAAGAATGTTAACACAGTAACATAATTTATATACCAAACTGTATTGTTTGCTTAACATTCCAGACATTGTGGTGATATTGTTGAATAGATTCATTCAGTCGGTAAAATCAATAATGTAAAAACTTCTTACTCTGCACAACTGAAGTATGTTACCTAATGACAACGTTTCGATCTTGACTGTTTACTGAGCACGTGCTCCATCGAGCTGTAAACAGTCAAGACGTCCGATGGATATCGAAACTAGGGACCTGCGAAGCTTAGAGATTCGAATTCGAATCGGTCATCCTGATTTGATTCGAAAGTGACGGGCGAAAATTTCGAATCGCCGCGCCTGCCACGTCTGCTGTCGTACCATAAACAACACTCGCTGTTCAACGACAAATTTCAATCGTTTTGGCATCGCTACTGGGATTTATATTGAGTTTAATTAATTCATGTACTTGTAGTTAGAGCATGCACACTACTGCTAGTAGCCTAGTAGCGATCGCGTAATATTTTTGACGAATCCGCACATCTGTCCTATATGGCAATCAACAAAAATTTAACATTGAAGCTGTAAACGACTATCCGCCGATTTGATTCGAGATTCAATTCGAATCGTAGCCGCCGATTCGATTCGAGATTCAATTTGAACAGAAATTTCCAATTCGCAGGTCTCTAATCGAAATGTTGTCATTAGGTAACATACTTCAGTTGTGTAAAGTAAGAAGTTTTTACATTATTGTCGTGATATGTTTTTGTGTTATTTAGGTGGATACCATCCGGTAAAAATTGGTGACTTATACAATGGGAAGTATCATGTAATTCGTAAACTTGGCTGGGGTCATTTTTCAACGGTGTGGCTCTGCTGGGATCTCACGTAAGTGCACTTTGTGGCTGTCTGTAGCATGTAGTGAGATTATTAATTCAGTGCGTACCGTCTGTAAAACTTATTAATATTGTGCTGATTGCATTTTTCTAAGTATAACATACAGAGGCAGTATGAGAATTGTATTTTTCTGATGTGATATTACTTAAATAATGAGAAGATCATTGGTAAGTAGTAATTATATACTTTTATAAAATAGAATTAATAGGTAAAGTTAGGTAAAGGTAAGTGTATTTATATAGTGCTTTTATTGCAGTAATAGGGTACCTCACACTCAAGGCGCTCAGGCATGGATCACAGTTTCACCTGCTATTACACCAATGCCTACCTTTACCTCGTAAGCACTCACCAGATGGCGCCTCCCCAGACTGAGCTTGCGGACATTTAATTGCAGCCTACTACTCATTTATCTACCCTGAAAGGATGAAAGGCTGAGTTGGCCTGGTTGGCTGACATACAGCGCACAGTTTACCCATGTAAGTGGTCACCCGTTAGCTGCAGGTCGAGCGCAGGACAGGGAAAGTTTGCCGGTCAAAGACCAGCATTCTACCCACTGTGCCAATCACGCGACCAAGTCAATGAAGGGATTGGTGATAGTGAGTGGTCTGTTTCTTTGGCAGATCTGGTACCGGTTTACGAGGGTTGTTCCAAACAAGTACTGTAAAATGTGTTCGTTTTCATTTGACTGTTTAATACTTAATAATACTTTTTAAAAATTTGTGTGCTTGAGTTAATGAAGTAGCAAATATTGATGTTGCTTAGATTGCTGTATTTTACTTCTTACTTGTAGTTTGCTGTCGTCCACTGACGTTGCATGCGACTGGTAGCCGTGTCATTATAACACCGTTTGTTTTTGTATGTCTCTACAGTGAAAAGAGGTTCGTTGCGATGAAGATTGTGAAGAGTGCACAGCACTATACGGAGACAGCCATCGACGAGATCAAACTGCTGCGTTCGGTATGTCATCGTTACTGATTGATAGATTTTTTTAGTTCCATTTCTGATGTGTGTTACCAGTGTTATGGCATGTTATTGGTCTGAGACCTCTGTCACGTCAAGAAGATTATGTTCTCAAAGATCAGCCTAAAGATAGGTGTTTTGTTCGGTTTTTCTTTGTCGCTGTTATATCTTCGTGTGTTCCTTACAATGGGAAGTATCAAGTAATCCGCAGACTTGGCCGGGGTCATATATCGACGGTGTGGCTCTGCTGGGATCTCACCCAGTTATTTACCGGTATGCTGTTGGTATGGTGTGATCTGAACTGTTTGTATTGAAAGTGACATTAAGCACTAAAAGCCAATCTTCTTATTTGCTTGATCATCTAAGCTGTGTGCAGTAATGTTGTTATACAACCATACCTTGCTGACCAGCTGCAGCCGGTGGCAGCCTTGGAGTCACGCAGAAGGCTTCGATCCTCGGCTTCGGTCAGACTGGACATCCCGAGAGCATGACGGCGACCGTGCATTTTGTGTCGCTGGTCCTCATGTGTGGAACAGTTTGTCGTCATTGACACAGAATGCACCTTCGTTGCCTGTATTTAGGCGGCTGCTGAAATGCGAACTTTTCCATCGCTGTTACGACTTGTGCTAACTGATACACTGTTTTAGTTATTCTCCCCACAACCGTCTCGCGAACTTATTAACTTTGTTAAGTATCCTAGCAGTTAGTCGTTAACGATATGCCACTCATTATTTTCTTGTTTAATAATAATATAATAATATAATTTAATTTAACATATGTTTATTCATCTGTTGTTACTGACTGAAACTTATTGCATTGTAGGTACGTGATTCAGACGTAGCAGATCCTTTCAGAGAGAAGACTGTTCGGTTGTTTGATGACTTCAAAATTTCTGGAGTTAATGGCACTCGTATCCTTACATGTACCTTGTTTTAAGCGCGACGCATATGCATATCGTGGACTATGCTGTTGCAAGATGTTTGTCCGTCTGGTATTCTGTCAACATCGCTGAACATATCCTCAGAATGTTTTGGCAATATTCCAATGGGCACTGCCTAATGGGCCATCAAATGCAGGGGGGTATGAAAAAAACGCAATTTTTGACCAATATCTCGCTTATCTGCGAAATGATGCAAGTTAGAGCTATAGTTACTATGGAAGATGAACATGAAACCATAAACAAACTTTTGAATGGTGCCATTTCCAATGATCTTGAGTGACCCCTAACCTAGATTTCAAGATCACGAGATTATTCAATGCCAAATAACTCGAAAACGGTACAAGATAGAGCTATACTTATTCTTCTTCTTCTCGTATGCGTTTCATGAGCAATACTTATTATGGCTGATCAATAGAAAGTCGTATATGGTTTATCAAACAGTGCCATTTTCAATGACCTTGGAGCAATCCCTAACCCAGTTTTCAAGGTCACCCCATTACTTGACGCTGAATATTTAATACACGACTAAAGATACGGCCATACCGGTAGTTGCTGTAGAGAACGAATAGGAAACCATACCAGGGCTTTCGAATGGTACCATTTTCAGTGACCTTCAGTGACCCTTAACCCAGATTTCAAGGTCACGATATCAATTAACTTCAAATAACTCGAAACTGGTACAAGATAGGGATATACTTACAATGGCAGACCAATAGTAAGTCGCGTATGATCTATCGAACGGCGCCATATTCAGCGACCTTGAATAAAGACTCTGAACCCTGATTTCAAGGTCACACCATTATTTGATACTGAATATCTCAGAAATGGTACGAGATACACAGTTTCAATGCAATACTAATTGGGACTTACGCTGTACTCAACAGTGTCATTTCGAATGACCTTGAGTCACCTTGAGTGACTTAGCGAAATATTTAATAACATGAAGCGTCGCACGATCTCTCTGCGACAGCTGAGCTACTTGTTACAAATGCACACGATTATTTAAAGTAGTCATCAGATAAGTAAAGTGTGTAGGATTATTTCAATTATCACATTAGCATTTTACAGCTAAAGCGGTTCAGTGGACCAGTTTATAGTTCTCTCATGGCTTGGTTGCTTTCTGTGTGCACACAGGATCAGGTGAAGAAAATAATGAAATTAAAAAAGAATGAAACTTATTAATAGGAAAGTGTCAGAATCTTCTTGTAACTTTTAATTGTTTGTTTACTGTATAATGTTTGTGGCCTAAAACGAGCTTACTGTTAGTTTGTATGGGGTAGTATGCTCGGCTGTAAGACATTGTATGTATAATGCTGATAATGAGGACATGTTTTCATATTGTGTAATATGAAAACATGTATAATGCTTTGAGAATTGAATGTTATACATTTTCTGACGAAGTCACAGATGTTTGCATGGTATTCGAGGTTCTTGGACGAAATCTTCTGCGGTTGATCATTCGCTCCAATTATCAAGGAATCCCACTGCCACTCGTCAAGTCCATTATTCGCCAGGTCTCTGTCCTTAAAGTTGATTCGTTTCTGTTTAGTGTTGTCATTGTTATTATCATTATTTTAGAAGGAGTATTTCATGAAAACATCGATAAACTGCTGAAAGTATGAGTAGTCTGGGTCTTTTTTTTGTTTGCAGAGTAGCATGTAGTGCCGACTGACTGTAACTTTCTGCGTATTTTTGTTCCTTGTGTACTCCTAGAATAATTCTAATGTGTTTTTGCACACGAACAGAAGAACGTGTACAAGTCATTTTGTCAGTTTTACATAGGACATTTTGGACTTAAGAACATGCCTGAATTTTTTTTTAAATTTTGGCGTCTTTTTGTTGCGTGTGTCTACACTGTTACATTTATTGTACCAGCAAAATTTCTGTGAATGCCATCTTTGTCTCCTGTGTGTGTAGTCGTTATTAGGTGATTAGCCATTGCCAATGCATATCTATTGTGCATTGAAAAACTTTATTTACTGCTGTATTTTTTTTATTTTTGGTGTATGTACTTTGTAAATAACTGGATTACATATACAGTATCTATTGATTGCTTGTCCTCGTCATACTGCAGCATTTCTCTGAGTTATTTTCTTATATTGTTTTGTATTTCTGTTGAACAAGTTCAGATGCTATGTAGTGGACTGTCATGCCATAGGTGGCATGATAGTGCGGCGGTTAAGGCATCAGATTCTCGTCTCCGAAATGTGGCAAGTGGGACGTTAAACACTACTATACCATACCATAAGGCATCATATATGCTATCAAGATGTCGTAGGTTTGATAAATTTAATGGCACTACTGCGTACCGGTAATAGCCGTGGGCAAGTTATTCACAGATTCTGAGAAGCTATAGCGATGTGGTGTCGTAGAAATATGTGTCATCTAAAATTTTAAAAAATAACTGGTGCTGGCAGATGCCGCCATCTTTTTGTTGATGTAATCTGCTTACTGGATGTTCTGCTGTTTTGGTTCTAATCTTTCTGTTGCTCGTTATGTGTTAGACGCTGCAAGGTCTTCAGTACCTGCATTCAAAATGTCGAATTATACACACGGACGTGAAGCCGGAAAATATACTCATGTGCGTCAGCCCAGAGGAGGTTCACCGGATGGCTGCCGAAGCAGTCGAATGGCAGAAACTGGGACTGCGAAACCTTCCTTTATCTGCTGGTTAGCTTGACAGTTATTATGGTGTAACTGAAAGTACTGTAGTGCCAGGTTTGAAAATATTAACCAGTTTAGCACGCAAATCTCGTCCCACGCCCCATGCAGGGTGCTGCCACCTGGCAAATGTAATTGCATGATTTCAGAGCCATTGCCCAGCTGTGCTGAGAGTTTTAAACATCATTAAGAAGAAGAAGACAGACAGCTAAGGTCCGTTGCGAGGCAGCTCATCCCATTTTGGTGCTATGAGCTGACGAGGGTTGAGCTCAAGCTAGCACACAACCTACATCGGCCAGATGGCCGGCTCCATTAACAGCCAGTGCCTTTAGCCGATGATAGGCCAGTATGCCAGCAGACCTGGTCATAGGACCTACTGTTACGCAGGATTTGCCGTTTATTCTTTAGCAGTGGCTGGAGCCACAGCTGGTACTGACTCTTGCCTACCCACGGAGGGATGGCTTAGGCTGAGTCAACCTGGATGTTTGATTCTGTGCCGGGGTGGTTTAAACTTTACCCGTCCAAAGACAGTCACCCATCCAGGCACTAACTGGGCCCGGCGTAGAGAAACTACGTTGATCGAGTCCAATGCGTTACCACTATACCACGCCGGCACCTTTGCAACGTCACGAACATAGGTGATCAAAAACAGCACTTCACCAGCTGTCATCATGCCTAGGTAAAAAAAATAGCCAACAGTGTTGCCGATTGTTAACATACAGTGTCTATCGTTCTGGTTCATTGACAGCCACAGTATTCTCATTGTTTTTATAAGCACATATATTGCAATGCGTGATTTAGATGTTGTACATTGGTTAGCCACGTGGGATCGTGGATGCAAAGTCGCAAAACATGATCAAATTGCTGCTTGGTAAGGGGCTGCCCTTATCAGTGCCACCAGACGGGTTCGACGGGTCAGAAACTGTCAGAAATCCAAATGATTTTGGGAAGTATTGGTCATAACTGGCCACCTGGCAAATGTAATTACATGATTTCAGAGCCATTGCCCAGCTGATTATGATGATTATGGGAAGTATGGGTCATAACTACATTTTGGTGTAATTTTCCCTCTAGCGAGTGCATCTACACTGTGCCTCAAAAAAAGGGTGCCACTTTTATTTTTGCAATAACTCTGTCAAATGTACACCGATTTTAATAATTCTTTTACTGTTGTATTCTCAGATTTACTGCTGAACAAGGTGGTAGGTATTGAAACGACCACCTCACGTCTGTTGCTGCACTACCTTGCAACACTTGAATTGCAGCATATTAAACTCAGTATGCTGCAATAAATGTCTGCTTGTTTGTATGTCTATGCAGATAAATTTACAGCATGTGTTCAAAATGTCCGCCTCCTGAATACGTGCATGCATCGGAACGTCTCTTGCATGCATGTCCGACATTCAGTGAGACCGTCGTGGTGTCCATCGGAGTTTCAAAACTCCACTGCACAGAGTTTTTTTGTAGAGCTGGGGGTGAAAATAAACTGTGCTTATTAGCGCGATGTGCTGCTGATGCAGAAGTTATTGCCAGTCATCAGGCAGATATCAGGGAATGAGTTCGTGTTTCAGCAGGACAGTGCTCAAGCACACCGTGCTTGTGAGACAATTGAGCTCTTACACTGAGAGACATGCCGGACTTTTTCACCAGAACAGTGGCCACCGAACAGTCCAGATCTTAACCCGGTGGATTACAAAATCTGGGCTACAATGCAGCAGCGCGTCTATCAGACAAAGGTTTGAAATGTTGACGAACTGCGACAGCGTCTGCTGAACGTTTGGAGCAGCATTGAACAAGACGTCATCGATGCATCCATTGACCAGTGGCATGTGCGACTCGAAGCATGCGTGCATTCGGGAGGCGGACATTTTGAACACATGCTGTAAATTTATCTGCATAGACATACGAACAAGTAGATAACATTCCTGGTAGACATTTATTGAAATTAAACGTTATTGCACCATATTGAGTTTAATAACTTTCTTGTAAAGTTGTACAATTGCGGATTCAAGTTGCGCATTACCTTTATCTTTTACCTTGTTGAGTGTTGACTGCTGGAAAAATCGGTAATGCGGCAACAGACTTGAGATGAGGTGGTCGTTTTAATACCACCTTCCTCAGCAGTAGCTCTGAGAATACAACAGTGAAAGAGTTATTAAAATTGGTCTACAGTTGCCAAAGTTATTGCAAAGATAAAAGTGGCACCCTTTTTTGAGACACAGTGTGCACTTTGCTGCTGACTGTACTAATGGTGCTGTCTGGCGAATGTACTTGCAACAAAGATTTTGCCAAATTTGTTTGTTGGCCTACTTGTAATTCTGACAGACTGTTCAGTAATTGCATTATTATCCGGTAAACTTGTATTTAATATTTCAGTAAGCACGGCACCAAAGGAGAAACCGCCGGAGACGTCGAAAGCGTCAAAAAACAAACGAAAGAAGATGAAAAAGAAGCAGAAGAGACAGCGCCTGCTTCTAGAGCAACAGATTTCACAGCTGCGTGAGCTGGAATTGCATCCGACTGAAGAGGTTAGCTTGCAAATCTGTGCATGTGGTAACCGGCTTAGTATCGTATGATCATATCATATCATAAACATATTTGTAAAGCGCCATAGGCAGAGCTGCAGAGTAGCTGATTTCACATTGATTGTTTACAGATGTATGTGACATTCATTAATTTGCCATGTGTCCTGCTACTGCTGCTGTTGCTTTTTCTTCATAACACTTGAGGTTTCAGCAACTGCACATTGTGGGTTATTGGCTGGATGTGGGTTGGATACTGTAGGCCTCCACTAGGTGCCAATTTCCATCCTACCCCTAATCCCTTCCTGCAATTGGGACACATTTTGTGGATGCATACTGGCCTACCATATGCAGTACATTCTTGTTTCTGTGCCATTGTTCACTTCACAGGAGCACTGCTGTGTTGCTCTGCGTACCGGTACTAGCGACTGCAGTGAGGCGGTTACGGCAGTCGCACTAATGCTTGTGATATAGGCTATTTGTTATAATACCGGGACAGTGTTTATGGCATCACCATTTATTATTATTACGTAGCCCAAAAGCTGATACTCATATACCACAGAGAGTAGAAGATTGAGACAACCGAGGTGTTAGGGGCATGGAAGGGAAATAGTGACAACGTAGAGCCGAGCGACAGCAGCGGCGATGTGAGGCTGCATAGCATTGATTGACAGGCCCACTCAAGGGCGCCGCG
>Ga0209339_1001285_pt1 | contig 10560 bp, 6 predicted proteins | sample OlaalgELextract3_FD_187376 | JGI IMG/M metagenome (GOLD analysis project Ga0209339, IMG submission 187376) | Olavius algarvensis symbiont microbial communities from Tuscany, Italy - Type A ELBA extract 3 (SPAdes) (version 2) | ecosystem: Host-associated > Annelida > Digestive system >...
CGTGCCAGGAATGCACATTTTCTACAGCAGATGTAATACATATGGACTGATGGATAGTAAAGATGAGTGGCCACGACATTGAACTGTGTTCTGTCACATCCAGTCTGCAGAGCAGCAATGGCTATGTAACTCATTATTGAATGGTTGGCCACAGGTGTGCTCGAAGTTAGACCATTATGTGCAGTAGCCACGAAATCATGTGATCAGTGGGCACTTGTTTTTTTTTTTCCAAAACTGGCACTTTATTAACAATATAGTATTTAAAATAATTGCAGAATAAATCAGTAAAATGTACTCAGATGTTGTTGAATGCTTTCTTATGGTTTTGTCTTAGCACGGACATAGGTTTTATTCCGGAAGCTGCTTCTGTTGCTGGTTGCTGTGTTGTTTATGCAGTTAATGCTAGTGCTGTATGAATGAGTGTTGAATGCTGGAGACCATTGAGCTTCAGGAGACTTTGCCTCTCCACCTCACCAAGATGCTAGTCTCTACACTTCTCAGATTTCCGTGGCAAATCCAGAATCCTCGGCCTCTTTTCATCTGTCCTTCATTCTTACATGTTGGCATCTTTGTGTGTTGCTTAACTGTATTCATCACCCGTGAAGCAGGATGATTTTATGAGAAGTTTTGTTGATGTAAGTGTGAACGGTTGAAAAGAGAGCTGTTAATTAAAGTGAGGTACGTGATGCCCAGTTTGCCACATCTGAGCTTGTCGTGTTAAAATTCCTGTTCTCGCTGTCAACATTTTTCATTTCTTTCCCCTTGAGTTGAAGTGTTTTTCAAATCATAATGTAAACTGAAATTCTTAATGATGTATAGAAAAGTGGAACAGAATGATGAAACTGAAATTAATTCAAGTTTATTTGCAGAACGGAAATAACAGCATAGTTATATTTATTATTGGTGGTGGTATTATTTTCTGCTTCTCTATGTTGCTGTATAACTTCTTGTCTGCCCGCGGCTACTGACTGTCGTCGCTTCCTTTTTGTTTAATTCTGTACAATGCCCGTGCTATGTCCTTGACAATGATACTTACTTACTTTTATTTTTGCATAGTTATCCATACTTCACCAATGCTGCCCACCTAGTGAATGCTGGTGCCATTGATGGAGTCTAACTGCTGACTTTATGCACCTTACACATGTTTGTGTAACGTAGTGAATCATGCAGGCCAATGCCGCATATTTCTGTTATTCTTTTGTGCATATTGCACTGAGCATTCAAGACCACAGTGTGCTCAAGTGTATTGGTGTGATAGACAGAGTAAGAACTGTGGTCGATGTGTTGCAGTTCCAGTGGGAGTACCTGCAGTGCAACTCAGTATTGCCAACACGTCACTGCTTGTTGAATGGAGTGTATTGCCGCCTGAAAAAGCCCGCGGTAGAATTACTGGTTACCATGTCCTCCTCAGACAACGATCTACAGGGAACCAGCCTTCCATGGAACAACCAATCGTAGTCACAGTGGCAAATTTTACGCAGCATGTTATTGATGGTATGGCATTGATGATCTAAACCATCTACTCTGTTATTCTCAACTTTTTACCACGCAATGCATATGCATAAGCGCGGTATATGCCGGCACGCGGTGTCTGTGTGTGTCCGTCTGTCTGTGTGTCTGTCACGTTCGTGAGTTGCGCCAAAACGAATAAAGATATCTTTGAACTTTTTTCACCATCGGGTAGCCAAGCCATTCTATTTTTTTCATACCAAATGGGGTGGCGACATTCCGACGGAAACCCCCCTAACGGGGGCGTTGAATGCAAGGGGGTATGAAAAAATGACAATTTCGACCAATATCTCGCTCTATCTCAGAAACGGTTATGGTTAGATGGGCACATGCAGCGAGACAATTTGTAAGCATCGAATTCTCTTTCCATCCATACAACATTTAGCGTGATTGCCCCAGGGGCGTCCCCAGGGGAAACAAAAATGTGGTAAAATAGCGATTTTTTGACTTACGCATTGAATTAAGCATCGTATAACTCGGAAACTATTCAACATAGATAGGTACATGCTGCAAGGGGTTTGGCAAGCATTGAATTGTGTTTCCATCCATGCAACGTATTGCATAATAATCGCATGGGCGTCTCCAGGGGAAACAAAAATGTGGGCTGCGGTACGTGAAAACGGCGATTTTTTGCACTTGCTGTTCGAATAACTGGAAAACTGTTGAAGATAGATGGGTGCATGCTGCGAGGGGTTTGGCAAGCATTGAATTGTCTTTTCATTCATGCAACGTTTTGCGTGATTGCCACAGGGGCGTCCCCAGGGCAAACAAAAAATGAAAGCCTGGGTACGTAAAAACGACGATTTTTTTCAATTGTGGTTCGAATGACTGGGAAACTGTTGTAGATAGACAGCTGACACACTAAATGCGCCGTATCTTCCGAACACGAAAACCTACTAACTTCAAACTTGGTAGACGGACGGAGCCTACATTTGCAAAAGTCACCATATTAATCCTTCTACTTAGAGCAGCCTTCAGCAACTAATCAAAATACTCAACAACACGAGGCATCATGCAGCTTCTCTGCGATAGCTGAGCTTCTTGTTAAGCTAGAAATGTGTAGTGATCGAACTTTAGTTTATAGTTAAGTTATACATTGTGTCCAGATAAAAATCATCATAGCTTCTAGAAATGTTAGCCGAGTTCAAAGAAAATTTGAGACAATATAGCTTAGGGAATGCTGAATATACACATCTGAAAATAATTTCTATTTTTGTTAAATATTCTTTGTTAGCAACAATGTAAAAAGGATGTTAGTAAAAGTGCTGCTATAGCCACTGGATTTACTACAAAGATGAACATCTCATTAAACAGTTGTGAGTGAATAAAAAAGTGTAGCAAAACAATAGCTTAAGCTGCTTTTGACAGAAGATAAAGACTAGGTAGGCTAAATACACCGATCAATAAAATCAGTGCGAAATCTTAACTTTGCTGATCATTGCAATTGGATGGGCAGTGTGTGGTCGACCACAACCAGGGCATGAGTGAATGATGCCAGTACTGTCGTTTTCAGTGCTAAGTGTTTAACCGCAAGAACTGTATCGGGGAACATGTTAAGAAAGCAGTTTGCTTCATACTTTTTATTAAGTTACGAGCATTTACTTAAATATTGATATTCAACAGTAAATTCTGTTGCTGTAATGGCACTTTTACTAACATCCTTCTTACGTCGCTGCTAACAAAGAATTTTTAATAAAAAGACAAATTATTTTCAGATGCGTAAATTTAACATTCCTTCAGCTATACTGTCTGAAATTTTCACTTAAATTGGCTAACATTTTTAGAAGCTATGACAATGTTCTATAGGGTCCACTTTTTTATTCGGATACAGTGTACAGAGCAGTAAATTTGAATGTTGCATATTCTCAGTAATTGGACTTCGAATTCCCAACTGAGTACGTTCTCTAAAATGATGCATTATGTATCGAGTGGGAAATTTAAACATTTGATTACTCTGTCGCTAAGAAAGCTGCTGCTGCTGCTGCTGCTGCTGCTGCATTCCTTGCATTTAACACATTCAGTGCCAGCAACATGTTAACATGTCCCAAAATATGTTTCCGTACAGGCCAGGGATGTGTCGACACGTCCTATGTATTTCGTTGATCTATGTGAAGCAGCTGCAGGTTACTCTGACCTTTCGTGAAGCCGACCAAACTAGCTGTCAGTCCACATAAATGGCAGATAGAATCAACATTTACTGTTAACATGGCATTATTATGCTATGATGTTTGATCATCAGACATTATGGCTAGGAGCATTGATCGTAGGTCAGTGCTGTTTAGTTGATGATCTGTCGTACCGGTATTTGTACCTAATGTCTGCTGTTATTTGCTGATGAGTTAGATTTATGTAGGAAATAGCTTGTGTTGTAGTCAGCTCTGTCAGTTGAGTCAGCTACTGTCAGTAGAGACAGTTAGTCTTTTCGTGGAGTTGTTATTTTATAGCTAACATGTGTTTGTTAATTGTTCCTCATGGCGCTGTGATGTGCAGATGTTGCCGTGGGCGTTACATACGACGTTCTGGTGCTTGCATGCAACAGTGCTGGATGTACCTCGTGGGAGGACAAAGATTGGCCGTTGGCTCACATAACAATTCCATACCGTCTTGCGCCAGGTGTGAATTGATCTGTTTATTAGTCGTCTTTCCCGAGATGACTTATAATACCGGTCAGATGCCCGTGTGTCCATGTGTCCGTGCGGTTGTGGCATTTGCAAAACTCTGAGGCTCCGAGACTGCTGGGCCGACGTTGATGACACTTGGCATGTATATTCTATGGGTCCTGGGACAAAACTTCTCGGCAGCGGAATTTTGAATTTTGGCACTTATGCCGCTCAGGGCTACCACAAACTTCGCTCGGTCGGACAAGATGATCCACCCTGATCGGGGTGATTTTATTGTGAATGAGTCCAGTAGCAGTGATGTCTTCTCAAGGACAAGCCTTGGTCTCGTGGTACCTGGAGGGCATGAAATTGTGGCCTTGGCCTCAGTCTTGATAATGAATGATTGGCCCTGGACGTAATGATGAAGATCTTGTTCTTGGTTTCGGATTCTGAAGCCTTGGGCTCGGCCTTGATGAGGAAGTCTTGATCTCATTAGTTGGTACGCCAGTGTTGAAGTGTTTTGTAGTCAACAGGTTTATAGTAGGACTCAATATTCAACTACAGGGTGTTTCAAAAAATGACATCATTTCTGAAAAGCTGGTACACTCCTTTTTTATTTTATGGGTGAATACTCAAACCTGACAGGACGAAAATGATGGATACTCCTGGAAAAATTTATGCCATTTGATGAAATATTAAAATAAATGTGGATATGGATTGCCAACAAATTTGCCAAATTTCATGCAAAAAGACTTTACTGATTTAGTGGGGCTGCTTTTCTGACACACCCTGTAGAATATCAGTGTTGTATTTGTTGTGTGTAGTTGCCCTGCATGCTGAAGCGTTGAATGAATCGGCCATTCTAGTCACGTGGGCTGCAAAGGGAACTCCTCCATATACTCTCCATTACTGGCTGGCTGATGCTGATGCTGATGCAGATGCCATTTCTGTTGTCAGGCAAGTTGTGCTAGTGCTGTGACTGAATTGCGCTGTTTATTACAGCATAGCAAACTGGTTGATTGTTATTGTCAGTATGTTTGTGTATGTGTGGATAGTAACTCTGAGTTAGTGTTGTTGTGAGGGAAGTGTAATTGGACAGGCTTTAGCTGCTTTGTGAGGAGGCCTGCATGTAAGATAGCACAGTTTGCCCACTTTGATAGGCTGAGGAGTTTGGTCAGTGGTGTTTTGTGACTGATTACAGCAGTGTGTTTTTTGGTTATGACAGGTAATGTGGTCTTTGATTGGACATTAAGCAGCCTTGCACGCTGTTTAAGTTGTGTCTTCCCTAGGCACTTTCCATCGACCTGAACCAGTTGAGGCTCTGTGTGCTGTGATCTGTCTTACCCAGACTGGGAACCAGGCCACTGTGGTCAAGCAGGTTTTGACTACGATCAAGTTTTGATAGGAAAGGCTTGGCCAGCTGTGATGACATCTAGTTTGTTACTCAAGTACCGCCGCCAGTCACAGTTTATAGAGGACGCTAGTGAATCCTCTTACCTGTCTGAGAATGTATTCTCAGTTTATTTCAGGTAATTAGTGTGTACGCCAACCCAACAGACCTTCAGCAGTTCAGCCACATCTGGTGTCACAGGTCGTGGAAATGGACTTGTGGAGTCCTGAAAAGTGAAGTCGGCTGTTAAATTATTTTATTTGCAGTGAATAGCTGACCATTTAACTGTGAAATTCCTAATCAAGAGTGCATGGTTGTGTAAATACTGTAAATAAGTGTTCACATCAGTTTTGTGAATGCAAGCAATAGTTTAAACATACACACGTCAGTGAGTGTAGAGATTAGCTGTGAATAAGACCAAGTAATTTACACCATATTTAATTGCTTATTGCTGTAAGCCAGCTGTAATATTGTAACGGTGGCCCAGGAAGTAAGTCGTGCATTTTAGCTGTGATAGTCGCAGAAGTCATGAAGTTTGCTTCTGTCATTTAAGTGGGAAAGCTGTAAGGCGCTTGAACGGAATCTAAATAGTTTCAAAAAGTTGGAATCTGACATCGCTGTGAGGTAAACACGTGTCTAGCTGTAACTACTGTGCCTTGGATACCACTGAAGTTTGCAGAAAACAGTGTGTCAGTTGTGTGACATCACGCTAATTGTTCTGTTGAGTTATATAAGTAAGTAAGTAAGTTAGTAGGAGCGATTAACAAAAGACCAACCGAATTTCGTTTTCGGCACCGAAAGTGAGGATTTTGACTGTTTGCAGACTTTTTCGTTTTCGGCCAAAACGACATCCATTTTTAGCCGAAAATGTGCATCTTGACAGTCTACACTCGGTCTGCCAGCATCCAGCGACCATCAAAGTGCTGGGGGCACATCTGTGACTTTCATTGTCACCGTGGATGGCTAGCGTTCCTGCTGTGTTAACAACATGTCGTGAAGCAAGCGTTCTGCTGTATGGGGGTCGACAGTGATTTAAAGTTCAAACATTGTCTCATGTTTCAGGCTTCATAGCCCACTGTAATTATTAGACCAGATTCAAATTATTTTACACTATTTGGCTGTCAGAATGAAGTCCACACAGTCGACAAGGAACTGGACAGTTGTCTCTATCAACCATGTACGTCGTGTTCCGAGAATATATAGGGGCCGCATGTGCTTATTACTCTGCCAACGCTGGCGTAGTAATGTGATCAGTCGTTCTGTGAACTCACGATCACAGTAACAGATGTCGACCAAACACGGGTAGGCATGGGCAATGGGTGACCCTCTAGAAATGATTCATTATTGGTGGTGATCCGATTCCAGACACGCATTCCGGATCAATTTTCCATTTCCCTCACCATTGCAGAATAGGGGATTTTAGGAGATGTATCATACAGTCACCGGCCGATTTTTACTCTACTTGGTGAAATGACTCACGCCGACAAGAGAATGAATCCAATACATTTTGGGAGCGATCCGGCAGACATCCAGGTCCGGATTAATCCCGAAATCGGGATTCAAATCTTGGATCAGATTTTGGCCTTGACAGAGTCTGTGCTCTCTGAGTGCTCTTGTTGGAACTGTAGTCATTTCCCAGTCTTGAGCCGCTGCCAGAATTATCTTTCAGCATCTGCGACCAACCTCGCCAGTAAGCAGTTGTTTAGCGCCGCCGGTCAGATCTACTCAAACCGTCACAGCAGTCTGTCGGAAGACAATGCGGAGAAGCTACACTTTCTAGTTACAACATCAGACTGCTTAATAATTATAACTATTGAACATCGCAGTCGATAATGAAATAGTGAACTTTAATTAGTCAGACATTTTGTGATTGTCATGCCGTTTTCAGGTTTTGTGATTTATGTTACACTTACTGCAACTGCATCTTGCATAGATTTCGTTTTTGTCTTTGCCGAAAATGACAGCAGTTTCGTTTGGGTTTCGGGCCAAAAATAAGCTTCCATTTTCAGCGTTTGTTTCATTTTCGGCCGAAAACGCAAAACCCGGTCTCTACGATTAACATGTCCATAAATGACAGTGTTAGTTCGCAATACATGTTGCATTTCAGGTGGTTTCAGCATTTTTCATTTCGTTTTTGAGCTTTTTTCTACCATGAATTGAACACTGAGAATTGTTTGCGTCATTGCTAGTGATGAACAGTATTGTCTGATGTGTCACGGTAATAGTGAGACAGAGTCGGTCACTGTGACTGGACTGAAACCATTCACTCAATACAAGTTTTCTATCTTTTCGTCGAACACAGCTCTGTACAACATCACAAGCTGCCGAACAGCAGAAAGCCGTAAGTCATATTTGCTGACTTGTGCAATTTTATTACATATTTGATCCCTGGCAAGTGGCGGAAGGACTTGTGTTGGCACTATCTGTCTAATGACCTTAAAAGTGTATATGTGTAATTCGGATGATACTGCAAAATGCTGGATATGACACTCCAGTATAGGTTGTTTATTGGTATTCGTAAGGCAGAAATCATATATCGGCAATCAAATTCTACTATCATAATTCAGTAATGACATTCGACGGCCTTAGAATGTCATTTCAAGGTCATTTGGATGTTGCCATTATGAATTGATGCCTTAAATTACATGTCATTCACAGGCGTACAAATCTAGACCAGTCACGTAAACATTAAATTAAAATGTGTGTATAACTTTTAACTGGACTTGTAGTTTTCAGGTCAAAAGGTTAAAAGTGATGTCATGAAGATACAATGCTGAGGCACAAAGTACACTGTAACTGAAGAACAGATTGTCATACCGTCTTTAACAATTTGGTGGATATTTTGAAACACAGTGATGTGTGCTGTGAGCGTTTGAAGTAAAAAGTGAAAGAAAACACGACTCACATCGTGACATGCGACTGATGAGTGGACACGTGGGATGCTTACTCAATTATTCATATGGCCATAATTACTATAAACTGTGAGTGGGAAACCGTACCCAAGCTTTCGAATGGTACCAGTTTGAATGACCTTGAGTGACCTCTAACCCACATTTTAAGGTCACGATAATATGTAACGTCAAATAACTTGACTAATGGTAAGTCGTGTATGATCTATCCAATGGTTCCATTTCCAATGACTTGAGTGACCCTTAGCCTAAATTTCAAGGTCACTGGGTTACTATTGACGCCCTCGATGTATTGTGTGTGCTGCTGACATGCAATCTGTTTCTGATAGCTAAGTTCTTGTTAAAACGATTTGTCAAAGTTTGTATATTGTGGAGCGCCATCCGGGGGTCGACCATTGAGGGCGGTTCTTTTGTGAAGCAGTTTTCTGCGAAATTGACTTTGCTCTCATATTTAATGAATGTTAGCTGTGTCTGGACGACTTAAAACATGCCAACTGTTGTTTAAAATTTGGCACGTAATTGTACTAGCTGTTTTCAGGATGTTGCGTGTGCATTGTTTGTCAGTGCCTGGCCCACCGACGGACCTGCGTGCAGAAGTGACACAGTCTCAACAGAACTCAGCTCAAACAGTGAATGTGAGGCTGACGTGGAAGCCACCGACCCATGTCAATGGCGTCATCCGATCATATGAGATCAGTCTGAGTACCAACTCCTCTCTACCAGATCGTTTGTGGACCAACATCGTCAGCAATGGTATGATAACTATAGCACATCTAACCTTTTCTGCTTAACGTCCTGGTACCTCGCCTCAACGACAGCTGGCGAGGCGTGGTTTTTCGTCACTTGTATTTGTAACAGTTGTAACAGTGTTCCCGATTTACAAAAAAATCACAAAAAAAGTCTTAAGATTATCTCGTGATCATCTTAGGAAAAGTGACAAAACTTACGACAATCTTATGATAAGCCTATGGTTTTTTGGTCACATGCTCAACATCAACATCACTTGACCACAAGCCTGATGAAGCTCGCCGTTGGCGAAACGTTGCAACTAATTTAGGTATAATTACCAGGTTGTGTCGAAAAATATTATTTTAGTATTTAAACTACCAACGTTTTCAAGTAGCTATGGCAATATCGATTTGCAAAAATCTTATGATGAACTTAAGACAAAGGACCAAACTTAGGATAATCTTCGTACCACAAACGAGCTGGCTTACACAATAATTTTGAAACGTAAACGTGAACAAACAGTTTATTTTTACACAAACTGTCATTTAACCCTTTAGACTCCAAAGGCAATTATAGTGCCACATCGAATAATATGAAGTTGGTACACTGATCATTAATGGGTGGGCTGTTACATTTGGTAAGTGAGGAGGGACTTCGGTGGGCTGCAGCCCCGCCCAGTCCTCTTCTCGCTGTTCCAAATGTAATAGCCCACCCACTGGCGGCCAGTGTACCGATCACCCTATTACTTACTGTATGATGGTCCGTTGCTGTGCAGTTTGAATGTGGCAATTACAGGGTTAATCATTTAATCGCAGTTTTTCAGATGTCACTGGAGCGACAGATTGCACACACATTGCCATGGACGTTCTGTGTTGTGTTCTGTGCTAGGCTCCCAGCAGTGGTTTGTCCTGAAGAACCTTAACGCGGCATACAGTGTATACTACGTGAAGTTGCGGGTGGCGAATGGTCGTGGTGCTGGTGCAGCGAGTGCGACCATCGCCATCAGTACAGTTGTCACAGGTTTGACCTGCTATTCTAGTCCGTTAATATCACTCTGACAAATTCTGTCACAGATCTCTTTCATTCCAGTTTCATGACCAATCATTTACAGTTTACCCCATCTAATATAGTTTAACCTCTTATGGGTTTATGTGTGCTGTATGTTTACTGTTAGAACCCAAACAGTGAATCAAGTATGTAACTGCAGATTGTGCAGAATGATTAGACACTAAAATAATGTTATCACATGTAAAGTAAAAGCAAACAAAGCATTGTGGGATAACTTTTTTGGTCGTTTAATCACAGCATGCCTAGGTTAAAAATAGCATACATATAGACGTCAGCAAAGCAGTCTAACAAGGAAGTTTTTCGTGCTATTGAGTTCACTGACAACTGTAGGCTGTCATGTGGAACCTGTTTTGTT
>Ga0209339_1001286_pt1 | contig 10556 bp, 3 predicted proteins | sample OlaalgELextract3_FD_187376 | JGI IMG/M metagenome (GOLD analysis project Ga0209339, IMG submission 187376) | Olavius algarvensis symbiont microbial communities from Tuscany, Italy - Type A ELBA extract 3 (SPAdes) (version 2) | ecosystem: Host-associated > Annelida > Digestive system >...
ATGGTACAAATTTCGACCCCCTGGGGTGACCCCTAACCGGGGAATGGGCCCCCCGTGAGGCGCTTTTTGTCAAATTACTTTGACCTCTTGTTTCTATACCTCCGCCAGTCTAAACTGGCATCGATGGACAGCATCGATAAACATCGATGGACAACATTGATGCAGTCCATCTGTACAGGGTGGGCCAAAAAATCGGACTGTTTTCGACATCAGATAACTTTGCATAACTTTACAACGACTTACGATAGAAAGGCGTGTAATATGCCAAAAGTTTAAGCATTTTGTCCAGAATGAAGTGCGTAATTTGCATGTCAGTGTAATTAAATATCCTTTGCCTAATCATTTGATCTCAAAAACAGTCCGGTTTTTGGCCCACCCTGCATGTATGTCTGTTTGTTTGTCGCCAAAATGCGTACACGTACGTGATTTTCTAAAGAAACTAAACATTTTAAAGCTATGATCTCTATTGACGACCAATGGAAAGTCCGACATGGGTTTGGCGGTTTGGCTTAGTGGTAACGCGTTGGCCTCGATCAACGTAATTGCGCTACGTCAAACCCGGTTAGTACCGGGATGGATGACCGTCTATGGACCGGTAAACTATCTCGGTATGTGTCCAGCCAACTAGGTCGACTCAGCCTTCTACCCTCCGTGGGACGGTAAAATGAGTACCAGCTTTCGGGCTAAGTAATAATAACAAATAACGATGGTGGGCGTAGACTCTGGCAGCCTGTACAGGCGGACTCACAGCCTAAGTCGTCTGGCTGGGTCTTTGGTCGGTGGCTGCTTGGCGCCGTTCTACATTCATCAGTTGAACCAGGTGAACTCTCGCAATGGCTCTGCCATGATGACAGCACCATAAACCTTGTTTTAGATATTATTATTATTATTATTATTATTTTCAAAGAACCCATTCTTGGACCCCTAAAATTCAAGATGGCGGAAGGGTCAAGATTTATGTGTGAACAACACTACAACATTGTAAGTGCCAAGATCTTTATATAATACATGACTAAGAGTGGACAGAAAGAAACACAAGTGAGTTTATGCAACCTGGTAGCAGGTTGGCGAAGGCGAGAACTCGTTTGATGGTTGATCTCATGTTTTCGAGGAAGAACGACATCGTTTTCTTTGGATCGGGAGCTGCCAGCGACTTCAACATCTTTGACGCGTCTTTTTTCTGTGAATCGACAAAATACTCGTACGTCAAGCTTAGCATCCTTTCAAACACGCATTCCTTTACTAAACAAAAGCTATGATTTACAGTGCATCATAAAATTCATTTGACAAAATTAAATGTAATTCTATAAGCATTCTTTTTACGTCTGAAATTTAAGAAATAATTCAAGCAAGTTTACCATTTCATTTTCTTCATGCTGACTGTTATGATGCGTCTATGTTGAGTTTGTAACAGTGTAATGATCGTATTACAAACTCGACTGTGCAAACTGTGCAAAGAGCGCAAACCTCCGCCAAGGCGTCAAACCTCAACCGAAAGTAATCCGGGATTCGATTCCAGATTTTATGATTAATCCGGATTCGAATCCGGATGACTGCCGGATCGCTCCCAAAATGTTGTGGATTCATTACCTTGCGGCGTCAGTCATTTAGCCGAGTGTCGTGAAAATCGGCCGGTGACTGTATAAGAAATGGTAATAAATCTCCTAAAATCTCCTTTTCCGCAATGGTGAGCGAAGTGGAAAAGTGATTCGGAATCCGTATCCGGCACCGTATCACCACCAAAAGTTGTTCAGTTCTTCCCATTGGTAGGCCCAATCGCAATACCAAGTTTCGATAAAATCGGATGAATATACTTTTGCAGTAATCCTGCTCACAGACAGAACGACTGACGGACTGACAGACAGACAGACTGCACCGATTGCATAACTCCGTCTTGGCGGAGTAATTACACTGATGACGACTATGCCAGCCAAACAAGTAGGTCTAATTACAAAAAAAAATCGAAATAAAAATATATGTAATATTATTTTATAAAATTAACATGTTTGTACATGTCACAATGCTTTACAGTGTTACGTTTCCTGTGTTATAGGCTACTGCAGCTAGTCACGTCAAGATTGACGAACATATACGTACCGCTTCACTGTAGTGACTGTACAGGACGTATATATGCTGACGATTTTTCGATGAAAAAACGGGGTTTCTCCGCCCGGGTTTGCCGATTTTTGACCGTGCAAAATACAGTCGATAGCATCAACCTCCCGTCCAAATTTCGTCAAAAAGCTGTTTAAATTGTATGATGCAGCGCTGTCACAAACGCACGAGTTTAGTGATCTGTTAATATTAAAATGTATAAAATGATTAATCCGCATTATTCAAGTGCGCGAGTGATTTATCGACTTTATCACTAGCGCCCTCTGGGAATGTTCTGAGCGGCTCACTGCAAGTTCGATTTTGTAACTGCATCGTGCATACGATTTTATGAGTGTAGGACATTTCCCCCTCGATGTTTACCCCTCGGACATATTCCCCCAGACAGTTCTCCCTCCGCACAGTTGCCCTCTCACCTAGGACATGCCCCAACTATTAAAAGGAAAATTTGAAAACTGGCACTGGCCCGTACTCCTGACCCTAACCGATCGACGGATGGTGGTGGTGAAAGGGGAAAATGTCTTAAACTATGTAAAAGGGAAGGGTAAATGTCCGGGAGAGGAAATGTCCGGGGAATATGGCTAGGGGAAATGCCCGGATCCCGTCGTCATCACTTACGCTGTTGGAGTCGTTGATTGCGGCGTAGAGTTCGAAGCCTCGTTGAACCTCATCAGCCGAATGGTTGGTGGTGTTCAGATTGGCAACGGTCGTGTCGCGTATCATACGTTCGATCATCTCGCGACGACTTCCTTTCAGCTCCGGCGCCAGTTTCGCCTCCGCGATCGTCCACTCTGCTGGTTGCCCAGTCGCCGACCCGGACAGAGTCAACGACCAGCCGGTGCCGCTACCTGCAGTACTGCGCCCTTCCCCAGACTCTCCCGCCGCCGCCGACTTTTTCATCCCTGCCTTCACATGGCGGTCATACGACTGCCAAACGCCTACAGGTAGCAAACCATTTTCGAAAAATAATAATTGCTGCCAAAAAGGAGAGTTGTCGACTACTGTCGACCTAAGAAACCCACGTTTTCACTTCCCCTGGCAGGCCGCATGGCGCGATAGCCACCAAAATGCGAGACGAAATGTCTTGGACAGACCTCGGTCCGCCGGTCCGATGGCCTGGAATGCGCTGCCTGACGACCTCCGAGACCCGTCGCTCAGTGCCGACATTTCCGGAAGAAGCTAAAGACGCATCTGTTTCGGAATGCACTTGAACACTTAGCGCATTAGAGGCGTGGCATAATGCGCTATATAAATTTAAGACTTACTTACTTACTTACTTACTTACCTCGTACCTGTGCTAAATTTCAACCGAATCTGTTCAGCAGTTTCGGAGGAGATGCGTCCAAACACGCACACATACATACATACACACAGAAAGACAAACAGCAAACTTAATACCTCGCATTACTATGAGGGAGATAATTACAAGATTTGTAGTTTCTCGGTCTCAAACTGTCACCATTGTGTGTAACGCGAGCAGTTTGGCTTGCTGATAACAGTGTTAATCTCGTTAACGGAAATAGAAATAGGAATGAAAATTAGTTATTCCAGTTCGCTGAAATAGGAATGAAAATTAGGAATTATTTTGAGAACGAAAACAGAATAGAAATAGGAATTGTTGTATGAAAACGAAATTAGAAATAGAAATGTGAATTATTTCTGAACCAAAATTGTGCAACAGTTGAATTTTAAATGGAGCTAATGAATAATGAAACCCAACCCATCATACTTGGTGAGCTAGTCGTTCATTACTTGCTATGAAGAAAGCACAGAGTCAAACTATTTGTCGAATTATTTGTCAAACCGAAATGAGAAATGGCAATGAACGAGAACGACAATAAATGAAACATAATTAGTTAATTACACATGTTGAACTACATTAGAAATCAGAACTGAAATAGAAATTATTTTCTGAACTGAAATAACACTGGCTGATAATGACGTTGGTCGTATTGACAACGTACAATTGTACCCCGAACTGATTTAGTATCGATAGAGGTGACTGTGAGCATATAGGCTATACCACAATCATCTGATTACTTAATCTATTCTACAGCTTAGGTCAGCTTGGCCTGGTCATTCCTCTGTTAGTATAGACGCAATGAGTACAGTAGTCGCGACGTTTAGCCAACTACAAAGAGGAAAGAAACGGCGCGCTCTGCGACGCAGTAGACCAAACTGCTGGTGTATGTACACTGGCTTCATAAAATGCGGCTAATGATAATCTTTATTCACCATAAAAATGGTAGGTAATAAATAACAAGAATAAAAAAGAAAAAAGAAGCTTAACTAAGTCTTAACTAATATCATATACAAGTGTTACGCAATCATATTACAGATCTTGTCACTAAATTTCTTAAAGCGTTTCGCTAGTTGAACAGACGGCAATTCTACACCAAAATGATTACGACACTCAGCAATAATAGTCTAAGTCAGTTCAAAAAGGTCAAAGAAAGGCACGAGATCGTCACGTAAGGGAATTGGACCCAGTAGATTCCTTCTTTGCTTTTTCATTGGTTTTTTATCGGGCAGGCTTATGACTATATCGAACACATTTATTCGCCAGAGGGCAGAAACAATGAAAACACAAAAATGCACAACAGAGACAGATAGAAGAACATATATATGTACATAAAAGAACAAAGAAATAGTCTAGTCAGAACATATATTCAGCACCACTAAAGTAGCAGTCATATCGATTAAAATTAGCAAAAATCCCTGCCACTTATACAGCACTTCTACGCTGAAAAATACAGCAGCAGAGTTTGTCTTTTATAAAACTACAAGTTAAGTAAGCCCAAAATACGTTATTATTAAGAAAACGAACATGACTGAACAATGAACGCACCTGCCATGAATTCGAGACGGCAGTCGTTGAGTCGGTAAATGGCGCTGTTGCCGATAGCGCCTTCGTTCAGTTCGAGAGCGATGTGAGGTCGGTTTTTCCACGTCGCATCCGACGACGTCCGCCGTCGCACTTTGAACGCTGGTGACACGCTTCCACTCTGTGCACACATTGTGAACTGCTTAATTGCGCCGCCTAGAAATATTCTTACTTACTTACTTACTTACTTACAACGTCTCGTCATTCTTTACTGTTCACATAACGACACGCAGTAAAGCACATCATATTAAGCACAGTTCAGGCCCGTAGCCAGCCTTCTGATAACGGGGGACGGGGTCGTTTTCCTCAGATTTTGGACCTTTTAGGGTTTGAAAATTGGAGTTCCCAGTGGCTGTCTGGGGGAAACCTCGATTTTTAAAATAATAATGATTGATGACGTTACTTTGTGGTCAAAGCTCAAATCCACACGTGAAGTCTATTCGATTTTTATTAATTGTACTTCACAGACGGACGATATTCAAGATGTTGTAAGGTGTTAGCGCTCGAACAGTTGGCTGAAAAATGACCTTTTCGCGCCGGGGGTGGTCCGACCGCTCCGACGCCACCTTGGCTACGGACCTGCAGTTTAGCGGCTTTGTATCTTACTTGGATCACGTCTTCCATCATCGAGACACCGAGCTATGTTGAACTTTAATAGCGACGGAACTCGTTCACAGCTGCTGTAATACTAAAATGATCGTGTCTTGCCGTCAACGCCTGCGGTATGTTCTACTACTGCCACGCATCGAGCTCTGACGTGCCTTTTATGTGGTCGCAGCCGCCTCGGACGAGGTCCCGGTTCGACGGCCAGACAGTAACTAAGCTTGATAGTTAACCCTTTAATGGGCACATTAAAACCGCAGAGCAACGGACCATTATACAGCAATACGGTGATTGGTACACTGGCCGTTGATGGGCGGGCCGTTACATTTGGTACAGAGAGGACTGGCTGGGGCCCCGCCCAGTCCCCTCCTCGCTGTACCGAATGTAACAGCCTACCCATCAGCGGCCAGTACCAACATCACTATTCTATGTGGTACTGCATTCTATAGGGTTAATGGTGGCTTAAGCTGAGTGCGTTTTGCTGGATTACGTGACGTCTTTGGTGACTGTCAATACTGCGATTCTAGTGTTCTATTATTTTTGCGGCTACTGAGGAACTTCAAGGTATGCCAGATATTGGTGGCGTGATGGTGGCGCTCCCTGGGTAATAACTTGAAGTTCGTCACATGTTAGCAGTGTGTGTTGCGACTGCTATACAGTAGGCCTAAGTAGCGACGAACTAACGATTATGAAGTATCGAACGAAAATGGTAATGAAAAGGAAGACGAACTGTACAGGGTGGCCCAAAAATAACGACACTGTTGATTATTCGCTTCATTATAACTCCTAGATCAGTTTATCTGATTGCTGTTAACTAAAAGTCAGTTAATTTATCTCTTTACTAACTTACCTATTTTTCGCTAAGCGCCATAATCAAACAAATCATTCGGGGTTTTTAAAGATGTGAGTAATGGAACAAAGTGACCTCACTTTTTGGCCACCCTGTGTACATAGCCTCGGCGTGCGCGTTCTACCTTCTTCGTCGTCAGTTAACGGCAAACCCCGGAGATCAAAGAAATTACCCCAAGTGTAACGCACGCCAGGACTGGTATTGTTTTGTGGCATCAACGGCGGTGCTTAAAAACGATATAATCTCGGTCGATCGAGAGAGTATAGTTTAAAGTTCGCGGTCGTTTTTTTGGCGTGAGATTTACGTAGAGAGTTAACAACAGCCTCGACGTCCGGGCAACGTTCATTGGAGGATTTTTTTTACCGCGCGATGCTATGCTCTGCATAAGCGCGGACTAATGCCGCGTCAAGATACTTGTCTGTCCGTCTGTTTGTCCGTCACACGCCGGCGATGAATCGATACGGCAAACTTTTTTCACCATTGGGTAGCCACATTATTCTAGATTTTCGTACGAAGTAATTTTTTGACCGATATCTCGCTTTATCTCGGAAATGATACAAACAAGATAGGGTCTATGACACGCCGGTAGTGACGATCTACCGAATGCTGCTATTTCCGATGACCTTGAGTGACTTAGCAAAATAATGAGCGACACGAAGCATCTCGCGGCCTATCTGCAACAGCTGAGTTTCTTGTCTGTCGTACTGTATGAAGAAGAATGAACTTTCGAACGCAGGCCTCAGCATCTGCATCCGAAACTGTTAACAGTGTGCCCATACGATTTCATTATAAATAATGCATAAATAAACTTTAACTACTGTTACTTTCATACTATAGATCCTTCTGCGTGATCGATTTATCCTGAGAATAGTAAGAAGTTCGTAAAGTAAATGGACTGTCTGAAAGCGGCTTCAGGTGCGCACGTTTTCGTAGAAATTTAAAGGCTCCAAAATAGGAAGCCCGATCCCATGCAATGTTAGCGCTGCCTTTCACACACTAGGTCTACTCCAGCAGCCAGGCCCGAGGACAGGAGTCAAGGTAGGGATTGGTATAATAGGGGTATGGTGCGAGAGGGAAATTAAGGTAGCGTACCGAGAGAGATTTGGGGTCAGAAACACACACTTTGCCCAGACCCTGTAAAGCAAGGATGGATCAAAGACCAATTTCGAGTGCCATGGAAGGCCGTGTGAGGTAACTACAATGGAAGAAAACCTTCTAGGCGGCCAGAAAGCCAGCCTCAGCGCTCCCCCAAAATCGACTAAGCTGAAGGAAGGGGCTAGCTCCCCTATTTCCAAAACCCCATCCCTTTCAGGCCTCATTGCCTCTCCAGTGTAACCCCTGCTGAAAAATCCTGCGTGTGGCACACAGTCTCAAAAAGTATACCCATTGATGTTTAATAATAACTTTGGCAAATGTGGACCGATTTTCAAAATTCTTTCACCAATTATTACTTAGAAAATTCTGTATGTACACACCACAAAGATTTCAATCTCATTGCAAAATGTTGCTACACTACCTTGTGAAATTTGAAAATTAAAAAATGTGACGGAATTTTCACGCTGTTTAACTCAAATTTAATATGAGATGTTATGTGACCTGCCACAAAAATATCGTACTAATGATTTTAATTTTAAAAATATGTGCACAACGTACGAAGTATAGCCCAGAAAGAACGAAGACGGTGTCAAGATAATCATGGTGAAAAAAATTACCATGGTGCAACAGCGCCAAATGAACAACGTTCAACTGTTGATTCGAGATGTCGTCTGACAATCTTCAAGATGTCAGTCAGTCAGTCAATGTCAACAGCCTTGAGACAGTATGTCTAACTGCTGTTAAATGCTAAATCAAGTCCTCAAAATGTCCGGAGAAACATGCCAACAGTTTGTTGAGGATGCTGTCAAAATCAGTAACATTTTTGGATTTAAAACTTTCACAAGGTAGTGTAGCAACACATTGCAGGTGAGGTGGAAATCTCTGTAATATATCATAGAGAATTTTCTGAAGAATCAACTGCTGAAAGAATTGTGAAAATCGGTCCACATTTGCCAAAGTTATTATCAACCATCAAGGGGTATATTTTTGAAGACACAGTGTAATTATGAATTGCTGCCTTCAGTTTTGACATTTCGACTTCAAACATAAACGAAACAGAGACATTATGAAGACTGATATTGCACAGAGTTTACAGTAAACTCAGCGGACTTTATTATTTTGTAGTGCAGCCAACCAGACTGAAGTATGCGGGTAACCTAAAAACGTGAAATCGTTGTTGAAGCTGTCCAGAAACCACTGATGGACGCATTGCACTCGTCCGTCGATTGTCTACGTAACGCCATACATCATTGCGTTTTTGCCGGCAACACGCCATGTGGCATACTGAAAACGACTGGAAATTAGATAGACGCTCTAGACACACGAAGAGAATTCGGACGCATCAGTCTTCCACGCCTATCAGTAAAATGTACTAAATGACGTTTAAAAGCAACATTGCAACGAAGAAACGACACGAGATCAACTAAACCAAATTTGACAAGAAACCTAGCTATCGCAAACAGGTCGCGATCTGCATCAGTCCTTGCGGTCGAATACAACAGTGACAATTATAACTGCGACCGTTGTGATTGACTTTATACATTACGTAACGTATTTTTGAGATACAGACTATGAAACCGCTTATACACTGTGTCTCAAAAAAACCGGACCGCTACGATTAATATCACGTACTTCACCAGTTCACAACGTTTACTGATTATTTTTTTGTTAGAGAGAGACCTTATTCGATTCTCAATTGATATGATAGAAAATAAGTCTTTAAATTAACTTAGAACCAGCTGTGTGGTTTCCATAACAACAGTAGCGACTAGACACACCCGAATAGCGAATTTCTGGGCTGATTTCGAACGTATTATCGACAGGGTAATAATCGAGTAGAAAAACGATCGTGGGCCTGTGTCTAGGCTGAAAGTAGAGACCGACCGAAAGTCGTTTTTCCATTTACGGCCGTAACCGAAAGTGGTACCGTAAGTGAGCAATCAGTTTCGGCCGTAACCGAAACTACGCCGACACTCATTGCTTACTTACGGCCGTAACCGGAACCGAAACCGGAAGTGAACGTACGCCCAATTGCTACCCATTGTTAATCAGACCACCATACATAGACATAAAACACACGCTCGGTTAAAACATACTGTGCCTTACTTATGTCTGTCTCTAACTTAGTAAAAAAAACTCCAAATCAGGATTGGCAACATATTTCTAATTGTTATGTCATTCGTGCACGACTGCATACGACTTACAACGATCCAACAGAAACGCTCTGATAAACGAGCGTCCAGTGACAGAGGGCCACTGTACAGTGATGCCGCCTGTGTCACGTGGAACAACTAGACCAGATCTGGAGGAGAATGCGGGAAAATTGGCGAGGGAGGTGAAGCCGTTAATGCATCATAGTTCTGATGTCTGTCTCCCGCTGCCCAACGTTCCGGCAACTTTTGGCCAACACTTTTAATTACTATCGCCCCGTGCACGTCTCCCGTCACCCTATTCAGCATGTATAACGTTATGGTTGTGTCGCAGTACATTACATTATGGTTTTAACTCAAAATTATTTTCCCTATGTAGCTATACATCTTCCATAAGCTCACTCACTCCAGTTTCGGCCAGTTTTCGGTCGTCTGCCGTATAGTTACGGCCGAAACCGAATGTGAAATGGGGTGTTGGAACCGTAACCGAAACCGAACCGAAACTGCATTTTAGGTCAGTTTCGGCGCCGAAACCGCAACCGAAACCGAATTCCGGTCGGTCTCTAATTGAAGGTCATTGGAAATGGCACCATTTGATAGATCGCATACGAGTTCCTATGCGTCTTCCATTGTAACTATGGCCGTATCTTGCACAGCATCAAACATTTTCACAAATTTCCGACGGGGTCAACCCTGCGGGGCGCTAAATACAGATGGGGTAGAAAAAATTCGCGATTTTCTACCAATAAGTCGCTATATCTCGCAAACGATACAAAATATCGCCATAGTTACTGTGGAAGGTGATTAGGAACTCGTATGCGATCTATCAAATGGTGCCATTTCCAATGACCTTGAACGAACC
>Ga0209339_1001287_pt1 | contig 10555 bp, 6 predicted proteins | sample OlaalgELextract3_FD_187376 | JGI IMG/M metagenome (GOLD analysis project Ga0209339, IMG submission 187376) | Olavius algarvensis symbiont microbial communities from Tuscany, Italy - Type A ELBA extract 3 (SPAdes) (version 2) | ecosystem: Host-associated > Annelida > Digestive system >...
CCCGCCATTTTCTCGGTCAGGTGTTGATCCGCAAGCCGCACGTGTCTTCGACCGCTTTGATTCCGAAAATGTTTTCTGTCGCATAAACCAAAAACTTAAGTTGACGCGGCAATTAGCCATTACTGCATTCATCGCTCTTTTAACGTCTCATACACACGGGTTTGCAATTGTACGGTCTGTAACTGAATATGTTTTCCTATCTTGTTTCTTTTTAACGGATTACTTTGTCTGAAATAAAAGTATAATGATGACGACGTCGACGACATCACACAGTCTATTTAATGTGTCTAATAAAATTTCAATTATTTAACAACATTTATTACTTACAAAATATCAATACAATAAAATAAAATATAAATTAGAGGCATATGTATATACAGGGTGTTTCAAAAAAGTAGCCCCCAAAAACTTTTCGGAATATTTTCACTTCGGTTAAGTCTTTTTATTTTGCAGATTTGTTGGCAATTCATATCCACATATATCTACCAATTTTTGTAGATCCGTCTTAATATTTCATCATATTACATTATTTTTTACGAGTACCCATCGTTTTCACCCTGTCAAGTTTTGAGGAGGCCTATTCACCCATAAAATGAAAATGCAGCTTTTCAGAAATGACGTCATTTTTTCGTCATTGCGTGTTTCAGTGTAAATAATCGATAACTGTCTGATTTTTTACTATTAACATTTTACTGACACTGTTTTAAAGCTTGGTAGGGCCTACCAGGCAGTTGGAGATCTGCCACAGCATCTGCATGTACAGTTTGTCGTTGTAAGACAATTCTCCCTGTAGTGTCACTTTTTCGCGGTGTGACGGAACACTGTCTTGTAGGAATTCAAAGTCATTGCCCAGATAATGTCGACGACATTTATGCAATAAGGAAATCTTCAACAGATCAATGTTACAGTTCTGGTCAACTTTTGTTTTCTGCGGATTAATATAAAAAAACATTAGTTTTTATATTCCAAGAAACTCCGACGCTCACCGTCAGTTTTTTCGAGAATCAGGATCTCGAATAGTACAGCCGCTCTGGTGAAATGTCACTTTTTGATAAATTGATTTTAGGACTGTGCCTTCTTCATCCAGTATATCTCAGTGACGTGTTGAGTGACGTCATTATTATTATTATTATTAATATAGAAATCGTACACGAGATACACAAAAAAAAGAAAAAAATTGGTGTGATAAGTAAGTATAGTGCAAACAGTGCTCTATCCAATTGCAATTATGCCTAGGCTCACTACATGTGTCTTTTCCAAGGCATAACATTTTGGACGTTTTTATGATCCACCGGTATATATAAATTAGAGGCATATGTAATATGGATAACTAATACAAGTGCAAATAAGTAAACAGTTTTCTCAGATCTAAATCTTTGCAAAACTAGAGCTACAAATCACACTAGATAAAACACAGAATGAACAACGGTGATAGGCATATGTCCCACAACCACTGATCAGCTTTATTCACCAAAGGTAGACATCATAACGAAATAAAGAATAATAGAATATATATAAAATAACGAACTTAACTAGATTGTTACACAACATACAACAGAGCGCAACTTATACTAATTAGATCAACTTTCTACACGGAAGTAATGTGACACTATTCATGATTAATACAGTCAATAATCACGGATTGTAATATATTGACTCGAATTTTGCAGGGTGCTGCCATCTGGAGAATTAATGTCATGATCCCAAAATCATATAGCCAGTCTATCTGAAAGTTTCATGACGAAGCGTTTTCCCACCATGCCGCTAACGAACAAACGTGGTTCAAACATGGTTAACAAAGTTACGAAGCTACATGTGCAATCACACGTGACCAAACACGGGACACAATAATAACTCAAGATGAACAGAAGCTAAATAAAAATTTGTCAAGCTTAACACGTCTTTCACGAGTTTAACCTTTTGTCGGACGATTTGCTTTTTCGATTTGTACGTGTACTCGAGAAGCGAGATGATCATTGAAAATCCAAGGCCGCCGATGAGGATGTAAAAGATGCCGGCAACGTTACTCAGAGTCAGAGCACTTTGTGACGAGCCCTGTTAACAACCATCAAGTCCAATCTCCACGATACAGATTCGTTGTTAATTAATCTGTGGCAGATTTATCTGTAACGGTAAAGGTAAAGGAGGGCCATACTCCAGAAGGAGCGTAGGCGGGGTGCTCGACTCCCTTTCATAGGCCGTTGACTGTCTGTGACGCGTGGCCAGTGCGACGCCAGACCTACGGTTACCTTCCCAGCCTAAGCTGGTACTCATTGCGCCTACCCACGGAAGGATGGCCAGGCTGAGTTGACCTGGGTGGCTGGTTACATACCGAGATAATTTACCCGCCAGAAGACGGTCACCAATCCAGGTACTAACCGGGACCAGCGTAGAGTAACAACGTTGATCGAGTTCGACGCGTTACTACTAAGCCAAACCGCCAACCATGTGGCCGAGAACAACTTCAATGTATCGTTTTCCCGGCGTAAAAGAGTACAGCACTAGGTCTATAGTATATGTCGCGGTGTAAGTGTAGTTCAGAAAGTAGAGATACATTACAAAACACCACCAACTAGCAACAACTCAAAATGACCTTCCGTCAACCAACCAATCAATCAGCCAATCAATCAGTCAAAATGAACTTATATGGCGTTGTATTTTTCATTTACATTTCTTTGTATTTCTTCGACGATGGCGTTCGTAAGTAAGTAAGTAAGTAAGTAAGTAAGTAAATTTGTGTTCGTGCAAACAAACTTTACAGCCGAAACTGTCACAGAGGTGCTATGATGATGTCCCGTAGGCTCTCGAAAACAGAAAAGTCTTCAATCATGTGCAGAACTGAGTCAGTGTCAATGATACATCACGGACAGTCGGTGGTAGTGAGTTCCACAGCAGCGGACCAGACACAGAAAAACTTCTTCTTCTGTATCTTGATAGTCTGATTCGTTAACTACCAGGTCGCCGTGTGTTGTGTAGGTCAGAAAAGGCTTATGTATGTATGTTTCACTGGTCTGGTCATCACTGACTTCAGAACCAGCTAAGACGCTCGTGCATGCATTTGTCAGTAGTCGCCTGGACTACTGCAACTGCTTACTGTCCGGCGTCAGTGACGATCTACTGAAGAAGCTTCAAACCGTCCAAAATTCTGCTGCGCATCGTGACTGGTACCAGTAAGAACGATCACGTAACATCGGTACTTCGCGACCTTCACTGGCTTTCTATCCGGAAATGGATACAGTTCAAGATCGCCGTGATCGTCTTCAAAAGCCTACATGGTTTGACTTCACCGTGCCTGGACGCGTACTGCGTCTTGGTTAGGGATTGCAATCTCGGGATCCCGAATCCCTGGATCCCGGCCGAATGCTCCAATCCCGTAATCCCAGGATTGGTAGCGTATCCCGCGATTTACGAGACTGAAAAATTGTCCATTAAATGCTTATAAATCAGTCATGAAACGACATTTCATGGTATCACAAATGACAAATGACAATAATTACCTGCAGCAGTCTATATACTTTACAATTCTGGAGTTGACAAATGTGATCAAGAGTCAGTGTATGTCACAATTTACTTACTTTTTTCAGCTGTCTCCATAAACACTGCTTTACAGTGTATATTTGACCAGTCAGCTGCCACCTGTGTGCCTGGCGAAATAATAGATTGAGGCAACCAGTGTCTGACTGAGATAGTTGACCATAGACCAGGCCTATCATGCAAGCTGGTAAGGCATACGAGACCCGCAGTACTACAGTGGCCTGGAATATGTTATCAAAACCTTTCTCACCCAACCCGGAGTGCTTTGACTTATTAAGTAAGTAAAGACGTTGATTGCTGACTGCAAGTGTACAATCGACAATTCGACATGACCTCTGACAGATAATGATGAGATAACCATCATTACCGAGCAATTGTGAAACCTGTTCAGTATCCAAGAGTGGTGCCAAAACAACTTGTTGTTTGTGAGGGTTAAGTCCATGGTTACGTCTATGAAATGTTATTTCCTTTGTTTTTGGACCTGTCTATTTCGGTTGGCGATCGGCCTACTTTTCATAATTCTTAACTCATCTGCGAAAGATAGATGAGAGTGAATGAGAGGAGATAACATTGACAGCGTTATGAGTGTGATCTTCTGACACAGACCCTGTTGCTGTTAAAAATGAGTTCTTTGATGAATAGGCCTACATTCTTGTAACGGCCGCGTTAGAGACGATAAACTGCACAATCAGTAAACTATGAAATATTCGTCATTCTCGTTTGGCCTTTAGTCTCAATTACCCGGTACGTTATTTTCATTCGCCAGGTGGACTGAGGTGGTAACTCTGAAATGAAAACCGACAATTATTTCCCGTGTACGTTGATATATTTCTGCCAATCTATAATCCCGCGGGATCCCGGGATTACAGATTCCTCAATCCTGGATCCTGGGATTGAGAAAAACGATCCGGGATTGCAATCCCTAGTCTTGGTCTCTGCTGCACCCGGTCGACGACATCTGCGGTCTGCTGACACTGACACTGCTTGTTCGGGACAGTTTCACTTATGTGCATCTTAGCTTTGGTAGCCTTGAACTTTCTGAAAATCTGTGTATATGTTTTGATAGATATTGCATCTTGAGTCTTTTGCTAGATGTCAGTTCATTATGTCAGTTTGTGATTTTTTTAATTTTTATACTTTAATTTTTAATCTAACTTTATGTATGTCATGTTGTGTCATGTATTTTGTCATGTATTCTAGGGTCACTGTAAGTGCTAATGTAGCCTGGTGTGTCCTGTTACTGTCAAGCATTGTTTTATTGTTCTATGTCTTGTTTTTAACAAATAAATGATGATGGTGATGATGGTGATGAACTGCCATCGGTGTTACTTCGCAGTCTCTGCCAACAGACTTTAGACTGTCGTCCTGTTCGGTTCACACATCTGCGCGGAAATAGAAAACTTTCTATATCAGCTCGACACTGTAGCGCATTTGAAGACCATTTAAGTTGCGCTTTACCAATACTCATTATTATTATTACCCGCCACACGTAGTATGGAATGGTAGGCCCTATATCGCTTAGTGCATGTTTACCCCCGCCCCCACCCCCCACACGGCATTATAGTGTGGGTATTGAGTTTACTGTGTTTTCCTTTTTATCGCGCGTCAGCATACTGACGCGCGACATTGATATAGCAAATCTGTCCGTCTGTCTGTCCGTCTGTCCGTCCGTTACGTTGCGGTATCAGATGAAAACGGCTTAACATATCGTCACAGTTTTTTCACCATACGGTAGCCCAATCATTCTAGTTTTACCTGCATCAAACATCTTCACAAAATTCCGACGGGGTCACCCCTGCCGGGGCGCTAAATAATAGAGGGGGATAAAAATTTCGCGATTTTCTACCAATAAGTCGCTATATCTCGCAAACGATACAAGATATCGCCATAGTTACTATGGAAGGCGCATATGAACTCGTATGCCATCTATCAAATGGTGCCATTTCCAATGACCTTGAACGAACCCTAACCTTGTTTTCAAGGTCACACCACTCTTTGACGCTAAATATCTCGCAAACGGCCACAGATACGGCCATAGTTACTACAGAAGGCAAATAGGAAACCGCACCCAAGCTTTTGAATGGCACCAATTTCAATGACCTTGTTGTATCGTTGTATCAAGGTCATTGAAATTGTTTTTTTCTCCGTACGGTAGCCCAATCATTCTAGTTTTATCAGCATCGAACGCCTTCATGAAATTCCGACGGGGTCAACCCCTGCGGGGGCGCTAAATACAGACAGGGGTATAAAAATTTCGCGATTTTCTACCAATAAGTCACTATATCTCGCAGACGATACAAGATAGCGCCATAGTTACTATAAAAGGCAAATAGGAAACCGCACCCAAGCTTTCGAATGGCACCATTTTCAATGACCTTGAGTGACCTCTAAGCCAGATTTCAAGGTCACGATATTATTCAATGTCAAATAACTCGCAAATGGTGCAAGATAGTTACAATGCCGTACTAATAGGAAGTCACACATGGTCTATCGAACAGCGCAATTTTCAATGACCTTGAACGACCTCAAACCCAGATTTCAAGGTCAAGCCATTCTTTGACGCTGAATATCTCGCAATGGCTAAAGATACTGCCCTGCCATAGTTACTATGGAAGGCAAATAAAAAACCGTACCCAGGCTTTCAAATAGTACCATTTTCAATGACTTTCAGTGACCTCTAACCCACATTTCAAGGTCACGATAATATTCGACGTCAAATAACTCGACTAATAGTAAGTCGTGTAATATCTATTCAATGGTTCCGTTTCCAGTGACATTGAATGACCCTTAACTTAGATTTCAAGGTCACGGGGTAATTAGGCCTATAGGTGCCCTCGACGTATTGTGTGTGCAGCTGACGCGCGATCTGTTTGCGATAGCTAAGTTCTTGTTTGTCCGTTGACAGACATCGCGGCGGCGGTGTCGTGAAATTTTGCGTCGTGGTAGAGCCATGTTCCGGACGTGTCTTCTCTCCTTTTGGTGGCGATATCTTGAGGATCTCCAAATGCGGGGTTACGAAGTGGGCTCGGGTTGACGGTCTTTGACCTCTGAGACGCCTATTTTTCTCAACTGACCGCGAATATCTTGAAAACAGTACGTCGCAGCGTTACATGTCGATTACGATTTAACATCAGCTCGAAAGGAGCTTTGTTAAACTGTGGCATGGGGTGGTAGCTCCCAAGGGGCGTCCCCTATAAGGCCAAAATATGTTGCATTTTTGAGTATCTTTTAAGGATCGTCAACTTTGAAGCTTTGTAACTTTTAAACGGTTTAAGACAGAGGCATATTATCAGCAATGAAAATATTGCCCGCAAGAAGAGCTTTCTAAAAATTTATGGCTCGGGGCAGCAGCCCCCAGTGGCCTCCCCATAAAGCCAACTAAGTTGCATTTTTTACTATTTTTGGAACATCGTCAACTTTAAAGTTTAATAACTTTTAAACGGTCCACCGTCCAAGACAGCGGCATAGGCTACAATATGCGATGAAAATGTTGCTCGTGAAAAGAGCTTTCTAAAAATGTATTATTATTAGGCCCCTATGTAAGTATGCACCATCAGACTGACTGCAATACGCAAATACACTATGCACAGTACCTTAGTTTCTTCTACGACGCAGTCTCCTTTGTTGATCCACCAATTTTTCTGAAGCTTCTGTAGTTCACCTTTCTCCAGCAGTTCCAACACCGTCAAGCCGATTTTGTCCCTACAACAGTATTATCTCATTGCGAACGGGTGAAACGCTGAGAGCGAGATTAATTCAAGCAAAAAGCCAGATGGCAAAGGTCAATAATGGCATCCCCGCTTGACTGTAAACTGGCCTCGGAACATGTCGATGTCCCGAACTGATGTGGCTGTTTTAATTAACCTACATGCAACTGACGGGCAGCTAGATTAGAGATCAAAACATAAAAGAAGCTCAGCTGTCGCAGAGAGGCCGCGCGATGCTTCATATCATTAAATATTTAACTCAAGGTCATCGAAAGTCATTCGAAATGACACCTTTGAGTAGGGTACGTGCATGTCCTTATTGTTACTGCACTGTAACTATGTCTCTATCTCGTACCGTTTCTGAGATATCCGGAGTCAAATACTGACGTGACCTTGAAATATGGGTTAGAGGTCGCTCAAGGTCATTGAAAATGGCTCGATAGATCCATAGATTCGATAGATCATATACGACTTACTGTTGGTCTGCTCTTGTAGCTCTATCTTGTACCATTTTCGAGTTACTTGACGTGATATCGTGACCTTGACACAACGCGAGATATTGGTTGAAAATCGCGATTTTTTCACACCTCTATTGCATTTGATGGCTTGCCCCAGTTAGGCGAGTCTCCGTCGGAATATCACATAACAATTAGTACGGATAACCTAGAATGGTGGCTCTACCAGACTGTGAAAAAAGTTCGATAATATGTTCACTCGTTTCGACACAATACACGAACGTGACGGAGGGGCAGAAAATGGGAATACAGGAAAAACAGTCCAAAAATGCAACATTTTTGATAGTATGGGGACGCCCGGTAGTATACTGGTCGCCATCTACTGGTCGCCAATGACTGACAATATTTCACACCACATGTACATTTAATGCCCTTGCTGACAGCGCCTCTGTCGGAATTTCGCCCCGACGTTTGATAAGAAAAACCATAGTGATGGGACAGCCAGCTACCAGATAGAGACTGTATAAAAGTTTAATAAATTCAATTATTTTGAGACAATACATAAAAATGATACACAGACAGACAGCCGTAGTACCAATAGCGCACAATACAAGTGTATCGGAGACGATACGAAAGCCGCCGCTCGTCAAAGCCTAAACTGTATTAATAACAAAAATAAAATAAAATATGGCGAAAAATGATGTTCAATATGGCGGATGGAATTCTTACACCCTGCAATGTGGCACGATCACGACATTGACTTCGTCAGGTGATTGCACCCTGCAATGTGGCATGTGGCTATGAAATCATGACAGTGAATTCACCAAGTGGCAGCACCCTGCAATGTGATAGTTGGCTCTGAGATGACATGCTTTTGAATTCGCCCAAACGTCCGCCATATTGGAATTCTACATCTGGTTTCGATTTCGACACATCACCACAGTCGACATGTCATTCTGCACCAGTCTCCGATATTTTGTCCAAATTGGACCACCCTCGGCAGAAAAAAATAACGGCATGTCGATTTTAAAGATGGCGGATCTCAGCCATCTTGGATTGTAGGGATCCAATAATGGGTTCTTTAAAAAGCCCATGTACGACTTCCTATAGGTCGTCAATAGACACCATAGCTTTAAATTGCTTAGTTTTTGAGAAAATCGCGTTTTTTTTGCATTTTGCCGACAGACAGACAGACAAACAGACGAACAAACAAACAGACAAACAGACAAACGGACGAACAGATGGACAACACCGACGCACCAAGCCTCTCTCGCTGTCGCGAGCGACGGTTTAATAAAGTCTTCATAGCGTCACGCGGTAAAATGATAAACTGACACGTGCAAAACTGCAGTGAACTGTGAATGTGAAAGAGACTGACCAGCACGAGGCTCACAACATAAATCGCGGGAAGTTGATTTCAGAGACAAGCCACCGAAAAGAGCGATTAGTGATAATAAATTAAGAAATTCGAAAAGCTAGTATATACCTTAAGTCGGAGTCAAGCGGCATGGCAATGCCGTATCCCTTCGAGTCGAGGTTGTCGCCAACTTTTATCGTGTTGCACGGTTTGCGCTGGTTGTGGTAGTCGTTCATCGTCGACTCCAGCAGGAACGCGTACTTGCCCTTGGAGCTGCGTACTCTGTTGACGCCTTCAAGCGTCGTCTGTACGAACAGGCTCGGGTTGCTCATCATGTAGTCATTCATCTGCTTGTAGACTGACACCTTCGACATCTACACTCGATAGCCGTCATCCACACGACGTGCTACAATACGACGCAGCCCACTATTTAACGTAGTCCTAAAAGCTGTCGGCAAAACTAACCTTACTCTCAGGCGGGTACGGAAAAAACTAAGAGCTTTGGATATGGCCGACAAAATGGGCAACAGCACGTATATTTAGTGACACAAACGCACGTTGTATGCATGTATCGAATATATGTTATATGTTGGGTGCAGTGTTGTGTAGTGGTAGAGTATCGGACTCGTAATCGACAGGTTGCGGGTTCGACTCACTTCCGGTCCACTGCAAGCAACCTTGAGCAAGTTGCTAACCTACTGTGTGTTCAGGCCAACTCAGCCTCCTACCCTCAATGGGACGGGAAATGAGTATTGTGGGCTACGGGGTGAAGGCCTAATGTGGCTGATTGGGGCGTTGGTGTGTCTGCTAGCTGCACCGTGGGTTTAATTGTCCGTTAGCGCGGGCAATGGATGGCCACATAATGCGATGCGGCATCATTGGCTCATGCCAATCAGCTGCCACTTCCGAGATTGTAAAGCGCTGCTGGTCACGAGTCTGACTCATGTAGGCAGCACTATAACAACTGTCCAGACTTTTCCATATATTTAAACTTACTAACATGACAGTTCATGCATGTCGGGGAATCAAGCTTACGAAAAAAATTCGCCATTTGATGTACACATTTCAACAGGTGCGCTTTCCTTTCAAATGTACTTACTAAGCGTAGAATAAGTTGTGAAATAAACAAAGTAAAAGATACATAAAGTGTACTTAATAAAACTCGAAGACAAACGCGCTCGGTTGATCCGCTAGGGTCCATCATTGGACGTTGTCTCCTAAAAAGACTCTTCCAACGACGTAACACTATCTCTGGCACAATTTGTAGGACAGAGTCAGAAGGCGTAAGTGGCTTGCTAATGCACGTTAAAAGCTAAATGAAAGCATTGCGACTTATGCGGTGCTCAAAAGTCGTTAATAATTTACACTAACAAACTAGCTAAATGCTGTAAACAGATTTTTATGAAATTATTTAAAACATCTGACATTAACGTTATAAGTTTTGCCAAGACCTGTTTGGCTTTGAACTACCTAGTGTTATGTATTTTCCCTATAGGCGTACT
>Ga0209339_1001288_pt1 | contig 10550 bp, 9 predicted proteins | sample OlaalgELextract3_FD_187376 | JGI IMG/M metagenome (GOLD analysis project Ga0209339, IMG submission 187376) | Olavius algarvensis symbiont microbial communities from Tuscany, Italy - Type A ELBA extract 3 (SPAdes) (version 2) | ecosystem: Host-associated > Annelida > Digestive system >...
TCATCAGCGTAGTTGATATCGGTGAGATGAAAGTTGCCAACATCGACTCCAAAACAGCCAGAACAGTGTCGCATGAGCCAATCAATCGCACAGCAAAAGAGCGCAGGAGCAAGTATACAACCTTGATTCCAACGGGTGACCCCGTTGGAATTTCGTAAAGATGTTCAATCACACGAAGCATCGTGCGGCCTCTTTGCTACAGCAGAGCTGTTTGTTTCAGTAGGCTAGATAGATGCATACAATCAGCGATGTAGATGCTGATGTTGCTGCCCCCCCCTCCCGTTTGCCAGATATGCATCTTGCTGACGCACTTGTTGATAATGTCTTGTTGATTCACGACGATGAAACAAGCAGACTAGCACATATTTGGAGGAAACGAACGCAGAAGACAAACACTGACTACGTCATGCTAAATTGAATCACCAGTAGAAGACGAGACAGCAATGCAGTAGTTAACACAAACGCTTTAGCTTCTCGAACTATGTAAGCTTAAGCACATTTAAAGCCGTCACTCAATCAGTTGATACACAAGCACGATCGATGCACGACGATGTGTAATTCACGCTGTCAGAAAATCACGGTAAAAATCGACAAAATCCAGGGTTCCCATTCAACTTTAAGAATGAAACTACCTGACCTTCCGTGACTAAGTTGGAAATACTGCCGGACCTTCTCAGACGCAACATCTATGGTTTTAGGTAAATTTTTAGCTCCAATGTCATTATAATTTATACATGTATATATATGTATATATATATACAAGCACTTTCCATTTAAATATAACAATATAAACAAAAAAAATCAATCAAAATAATTCAAAATAACTCATCATGCTTCTGACCTGAAACAGTATTACAGCAGCAGTTACACAATCTCTGATAACATATGCTATTATCCCGTGACCACCAACAAATTTCACGGACTTTCCACATCTGTGGGAATCCCGATATTGTGGCGGATTTTTGAAAAAATGAGAATTTCAAATCCGCATTCAATAGTTTTAATAACTGCCTTGCAAAGTCACACTGTTTACTGCACGTGCTTTAATTAGCACCGTTTCACGCGATCAGCAAGCAAAATATTTACATGAATTTCAAAACTCCTTTACGAAAATTAAACCTACTGTACATCGACAAAGCAAAGTAGGCGCCTAAATACATACTTTATGCTGACGTCACTCCTGCTAACCTGCCACATCCATGGCCACGTCAATATTAATTAACTGGACGCACTAGAGAGCCTCCCGCGGCTTTAGAGAACGTTCTGCGAAAATTACATACGAGCGATGTTTGCAATTCTGAAAATTCCAAGAATCTGTCGATTAGTGAAAAATCAAGGTACACTGCGAAAATCATGGTATCGACAGTGACCGTGATTTTCTTACAGCGCTACGTATGACACAGCGAGTCAGTGGAGAAAGCCAAACGGTCAGTTAGTTTGATTCAACAGAACGAACAAAACACCAAACACTTGGCACTGCTCAGCAAATTAGCTACGTGTAATACAGGTGTCACAAGCTACACAGACGCCAGACATACAGACAGACAGACATAGCAAGCTTGCAAGTCTCACCATTGTAGACGTAAACATCAACATAAAAAAACGTTAAAATGTAAACAATAAACGTAAAAACATACATTGGCCTAACAACACGCAATAAACACATCAGACACGAAGAGACAAACACTGCAACAACCGAGACAGATACTGCAACCACTGAGACATACACTGCAACCACTGAGACAAACACTGAAACAAATAAAGGTAGTAACAACACAAACAACGCGGGACAGAGACTAGAATAGAAGAAAGCAACAATACTCAATCGTTGTTCATCAACAAGCACGTAAATAATACTATCATCACACATGCGACACCACTGACTGACTGACACAGTGAACACGCTGCTTGATAATCTTACAAAGATATGAAATCCGATCACGACGCTCAGTCGTACAATATTACTACAATATGAGCTATAAGTCTCATGCGACAGCACTACAACTTTCGACAGCTTGTAGCGTCATAGGCAAATTTATTCTGGGGAGGCCAAGGGGCCATGGCCCAGATGATGCCACAAATTTTACAATTACATGCGTTTGTCCGTTTCCAGTGTCATTCTGTCTACACAAAAAGAACAAAAATTGTAGCCACCAGACAGTTTCTGTGCCTCGAAATATACTAAAAATGCTTTTGCAACTGGGGCTTTACAACACCCCCCCAGACTCCATAGCTGGATATTGGGGGAGGAAGGGAGGAAAGGAGAATGGGCAAGGGTTGACCTGCGAAGTGGGTGGCCTGGATCCGCCTATGTTTAAGATCCTCATATGATGCCGGTCATGTAAGTTATGTAAACAAATTAAAAAACTCGTCACGTCGGCCAATTAGGCGAATCGCTCACACAAGACATGTACGAGCTCATCCAGTCACGTCCCCACGTGACAGACATCACACCTTCACTGAAGGCATAGCAAGCTTTGTGAGTACAGCTTTAATGCCACTATCAGCATCACCTAGATGGAATGACCACCTTGCCTACCATACATCATCATAGCAACGCACCAGACAAGACACACAACATTTACACGTGTGTCACAGCGACAACAAGCTAAAAGTCAGACTAGAAAAGCTACTCGAACCAAGCAGGCCGACAATAATGACACTGCCAGACATCAAAATCTATTTCTTGACCTTTGACCTAAATAACTCCAAAGTTGAACTTTTCATGCCGTTGCCCCGTGGACCACTTGTCGCAACTGGCATCAAAGTCGTTTCATTCGTTTTCAAAATAACGTGTTCACAATTTCGGTAAGAGACGAATGAATGAATGATTGACAGTGTTGAGAACATAGTGTGCTTCTGCCTCCCAGTCTGGCCTGGCAGAGCTATAAAACATAGGACAGCTGTACAGCTAACTGGCACAATGTACAGACATGACACAGTGGTGTCAACAACAGCCACTCAAAGTGGCATCACATCGCATCGCAGCTGACAACATCATCAAAGGACAGTCACAGGCGATTAGTTCAGTTGTGTTTACTACAGCAGACGACAGACTCAGCGACAAGTTTCAATGAAATCGGCTCATTACTTTTGAATGACAGACAGACAAAGAACAATAACATAACGTCCTCCTTGTCGGCGGAGGTAACCATCATCCTCGTCAAGTGTGACACTACAGAAACACAGGCAGTGAGTGATAGTAAGTAAGTAACAGCGAGTGAGAGGCTTCAACATCCCATCCCACTCAACATCTAACAGACAAGTATTTCTGGGAAACGACAACCAAGAGAGAATACTGAGAAAAACACAAAATATGTAAAAATGCACACAAAAATACTCTAGTAACACAAACAAACTGGCTGTTGAGGCGGAAAACACAAAAATTACACCTAACCCAGCAGTCATCTGTAAGAGCTGGTCACGTGTGTGTGTGTGTCTGTGTGTACATATCACTGTGTACAAATGTGGTGTACAACAGACACAGTTCTGATAATCTTCCGTGTTATACTGCGGACCATCATCATCACTGCTCAGGTGTAGTCTACTACTGTAGCATCACACATAATATACAGATGGAGAATAAATGAATGAGTCTAGGCCGTGTACAGTTATTCACAGATACATACAGCTCTAACACACACACACATACACATACACGTAACTCATTACAATGACATGAGACAGACTGCACTGAGCAACACACTAACAGCGCGATAAACAACTCACATGCACTCTGAGCATCTTCTGCTTCTGTCACGTGCACAGCGGGCTGTACTGCAAGCTGAACCTTCCCTTCAACAACTCATCACACCTATATATGTCACATCTAGTCACAGACGGGATATTTCTTAATCCGTTAATGTTGGTTTAATTGTTTTGGATGCCTACAATGTTCCCCCAAGCAACAACTACTAATGACTGGACGTGGTTATACCACACACCCGGCAGCAGTACAATACATCAAGCTTCATAAGCTAAACCTTCAACAACTCATCACAGCTATATATGTCACATCTAGTCACGGACGGGATATTTCTTAATCCGTTAGTTACAAATGTTGGTTTAATTGCTTGTTATTTCCCATAAACAAGAACTACTGATGACTGGACGCAGTTTTACCACACACCCGGCAGCAGTACAATACATTAAGCTTCATAATCTGTAAACTTTGCTTTAAAATCTGGACTGAAAGTGGACTAAACAACGTCAATCACAACTGGCTGTCTGACCAGCTAAACCACGTAGCAATCACACAGTCAAACATTTGTACTACAAAGCATACTATCTCAGCCTTAAAGCCTTTAATTTAACCCTTAATGGACCGATATACATCAATACAGTGATTGGTACACTGACCATTGATGGGTGGGCTGTTACATTTGGTACAGCGAGGAGGATACTGGGCGGGCTTCGGCCCCGGCCAGTCCCCTCCTCGCTGTACCAAATGTAACGGCCCACCCATCAACGGCCAGTGCACCAAATTCATATTATTCGATGTGGCACTATAATTACGTTTGGACTCTGCATAGAGTTAAACAAACGTCATCATATAGTGACAACACATGATTAGTAATATACTGACAGCTATTGTCAATGACTCAAACAACATACGCATATAATGCAGACCTACATGATTCAGGTCGACAGCTGTACTGATAGTGATACAGCAGTATTACACCACGTCACACCTCTCGACGTTGTGCAGCAAATTGGTATATTTGAGCAGAATACAATAAAATTATCACAGTAGGACCACAGACAAATTCTAAGTGATACAGATGAATTCTGTCGGAACAAATCTTTAAACAAGCGAGATGCTGGTCTTCAAATGTTGATGAGAACAGATCACACTTCCCAACTGTGCATTACTTACTTCACCGAGCTGTCTAGCTCGTGCTTATTTAGGACACAGTGCTAACTTCATGACGACTCTTAAAACCTTTACCATGTGACATCATTATCCACCTAACATTTGATGAATATCTAAGTTTGACAACAATAATGGAAAGCATGCGAGACGTTACTTCTGTGGACACGACAAATGCTATTTTGGAAAGTGTATCATCAGGATTTCAAGACCATTAAACAATAACTCAGTTGTTTACAAACATGTTCTGGCAAAATTTTGTAGCGACATAAAAAATTCATCCGTGTCATGACACCCTAATTTGATTGCATTCTGCTAAAGTACGATTAGTTTGTCACACAGCAATGAGAGCTGTACTTGTTTGTGGGACATGGTGCAGTTTTCCTATTCACTATTATCCTGCTAAATCAATGTCATGGAGATGTATGTCAGAAGTACATTACTCACAACTCTACCACACATGCTGCAACTCACACTGGTAGCTGCAACCATCTTGCAGTTAAAGACACGCAAGACATGATTCACTTTACTGACGAGCACAGCAAGACAACTAAGCCACTATGATAGGTAAAGGTAATGTGTGCCACTGACATGAGTCAGACTTATGACCAGCAGTGCTTTACAATCTCGGAAGTAGCAGCTGACTGGCATGAGCTAATGGTGCCATGGCACATTATGTGGCCATCCACTGTCTGCGATAATGGACAATTGGACCCATGGTGCAGCTAGCAGACACACCACCACCCCAACCAGCCACACTAGGCCTTCACCCTGTAGCCCACAATAGCTGAGCCACTACTAATTTCCTGTCACGATGAGGGCAGGAGGCTAAGTTGGCCTGAGCACACAGTAGAACACTGTGAGCGTATCATAAAATAAGTTGCCTCATCAGCAATAACACTCATCAAAATATACCCAGCACTAAGCAGCTGTTAGTTTCAATCAACTACTTGAATGTAAGATACAAAATAGCTTGAATGATTTCATCATCAGTGAAGTTAATCACTCCAACAGTAGTTAGCATTACTGACTACGTACAAGCTTTACACAGACTCAACTGTTTCACACAAAACAAACTCTACGTCGTACGTCGAAACTGTGAAACAACAGATTATGACAGCAAACATGATTTAGAATATGTCGATTAGAGATTGCAACCTGGTGATTACCAAAACCACAAAACCAACAACCTGGGGTTTTTATAACTGAAAAAAATTTTTGGCAGCCTGCAAACCTGGTTTTTCGGTTCCGAATTTTGACTTGAAGATGTTTGATTACTGGTAAGAAGTTACTCGCACAATGTGCAGCGGATGCTGCTGAAGTGGTTTCTGGCAGATTAATCAATAATCAATCAATAATTGGTAGCAACAGCACACACAGGCATCAGCAGAGTGTAGCATGATGGACCGCTAGCATTAGATGTTCTGCATTGCCAGCAATTCAACAGCAGAAGTTTTTACTTACACTTGAGAGTTATGTCATTATGACTTTGATGTCATTGAATAAGTTGCAGTTGATTTATATTTTTCAACAAAGTTTTCACTATTAGTCAATAGTCTTCTGTTCATAATGTCAGCAACATATGTCATATGTAGACAAACCAGTTGTACACAGCTCTGATATGTTGCATAGTATGCAATTATGTGAATCCCAAAAGCAAAAACCAAACCAGAAAACGGGCTTTAAATTTCTGAAAACTGAAAACGTTGTTTGGACAAATGTACTGGGTTTCGCAATCTCTAATGCCGATCTGACAAGTCAGTGTCAGGTGTGAAAATCACTCAACAAAGAACCACCTTCCACGGCCGAGCAGACAAGCACTGAAACGTGTTTACAATGCAGCACAGAAGCATCAACAGCCGACAGTGATTGCAAGAAAGACATCGTCGTCATTGTCGCTATGGTAACACAAGTCAAACCTCCGCAACATTAACTGTCTCGTCACCATTATCCGACTTTCTGATGGCACAAACTTCTGGAGAACCAGCTTCATTTTCACCTGGTACCACACCGTCACTGGACTTCATGTCAGTACTGGAGTTTAGAGAACCAGCTGTGGCAATTCTGTTGCCAAGCAACTGCTGTAACCGTGGCGACTTGAACTGCTGGCTGCTGACGTCAGACTGCAGTGCCGACAACTTCGACAACACTGGTGTATCAGTGAGTGGAGAACCATCTTGACTGGGGGCTGCAGCAGCTGACAGTGGCGCATTTTTATCATCCACCGAATCAGTCTGTATCATAACACACCATTTCACTCATAGAGGTACTGATAAAAACTGCTACAGAAACTATTGACTGCCTATGGCATACCAATGAATGTCATCAAATTTTTGGTCCAAAAATATGGCAGATAACTGAAAGACGGGCTGCTATTGGGCGGGAAAATGTGTTAAGCTGCTACAAAAGATGACAGTGAGTGAGTAAAGAAATGTATGGATTATGTCAGTGAAGGTGCTAAACCCAGAGACAGACCAAAGAGAACATGGAAGATAAATAAGAACAATACACTGCAGTAAATCGAGAAGACTGATCATGGGTTCTGAGGGAAATAGCAATGATAGCAGGGAACAGTGTCTCATCATTCATCTTGTATGGCTCACTGACTTGTTCTGGGAAAATGGAAATAAAACGGTTGCTGTTGTATTACAAGGTTTAGCTGGTTAGTGTTAGAAAATGCTACGGATGCCGTCCCTGACATCCTACCAACAGTGTCCTAGTACAAACGCCTAAAACTACACTCCAGTCAACAACACCGCAGCAGCAGGCACCCAGGTCAACTCAGTCTGAGCCATCCCTCCGTGGGTAGGCACAGCGAGTACCCAGTAAAAAGGCACAATTTGTGATACATTAGCCCGTATCTGTGGTCTGGCAGTGCTGGCTGAGAACTTCTTAACGTAGATCAGCAGAATGCTGTGGATGCCGTCTGTGACACCGTACCAACAGTGTCCTAATACAAAGACAAAGTCTATACTCAGTCCACAGTCAACAAAGAGCAAAAGAGAAATGAGCCAATCACCTTCGCAGCTGAATCATCGGTCTTCACTCTCTTCATAATATTCTCCAACCGCTAAAAACAAAAATCAATTATTCACTTCAGAGTCATGTAAGTCAGACAAACATCATCACATGAATCCGTTTGTTGGGCGTCTAAAACCTAAGCAAAAGAAAACAAATTAAACTGAGACGTGTATTACGCCGTCTTAGCTGAAACAGCTCCGCAGTGTTTTGTGGGCCCCTTGGAGCTGATTAACATAAGTTATGCAAATATTCAAAACCTGCACTGTAACTTTGTAGCCTCTAGACCTCATATAATTCATACCTAGTTTCATCCAAATCAGACTTAACTTGACAGAGAAGAAACAATTTAAGTAAAAGCTGATGGACAATGATAACAGATGACAGCTCACCCAGTCAACCCATCAGCTCCTCTGACCTTTGGTCACAGCGGAGCAACCAGCTCACCCAGTCAACCCATCAGCTCTGCTGACCTTTGGTCACAGCGGAGCAACCAGCTCACCCAGTCAACCCATCAGCTCCTCTGACCTTTGGTCACAGCGGAGCAACCAGCTCACCCAGTCAACCCATCAGCTCTGCTGACCTTTGGTCACAGCAGAGCAATCAGCTCACCCAGTCAACCCATCAGCTCCTCTGACCTTTGGTCACAGCGGAGCAACCAGCTCACCCAGTCAACCCATCAGCTCCTCTGACCTTTGGTCACAGCGGAGCAACCAGCTCATCCAGTCAACCCATCAGCTCCGCTGACCTTTGGTCACAGCGGAGCAATCAGCTCACCCAGTCAACCCATCAGCTCTGCTGACCTTTGGTCACAGCGGAGCAACCAGCTCACCCAGTCAACCCATCAGCTCCGCTGACCTTTGGTCACAGCGGAGCAACCAGCTCATCCAGTCAACCCATCAGCTCCGCTGACCTTTGGTCACAGCGGAGCAACCAGCTCATCCAGTCAACCCATCAGCTCCACTGACCTTTGGTCACAGCAGAGCTAAAAATGGGAAGAAACACGGAAGTGACGACAAAACCTTTTTCCGTTCCAGTTTCTCTTCCTCCTCTCTGATAAGTTTTGCCTGGCGTTCTGCTTCCAGTCGTTCTGCCTCTTCCTTGGCCAACCGCTCCGCCTCTAGCCGCTGAGCACACACACATACTCACATAGACATTGTACTGGCAGACTGTAACCACTGCAGTCAGCAAATATCTCAACTACAAGAAAGTATTTTGCGAGCACCTCACCTTCAATTCGCTTAGATATGAAGCACACAGTTTTACCTGCAAATTACACAATACCTGCCTCTACCTCGTAAGCGTTCACCAGACGGCGCCACCACTGACTGTAGTGGTCGATATCTACTGGGTGATTCAAAAAAGTAGCTTCCTAAAACTTTTTGGGAATATTTTTTGTACATGGTGGGCGTTTGTAAGAGAAATATTGCACAGTTGTTGTCCACCCATATCCCCAAATATCTACCAATATTGGTCCAGTTATCTGAAGAAACGTGAGAACTACATCACTTGAACTAGTAGCACCCCATCTATTTTAACAACTCAGTTCAGTTTATCACAAAATTTGCAAACTTTTTTTCTGAAACAAATGCCATTTGATGAAATTTTAACATAAATCTGCTAAAATTGGTAGATATGTGTGTAAATACTAATTGCCAACAAATGCGCAGAGTTTCACGCAAAAAGACTAAATCAAAGCAAAAATGTTACCAGTTTTAAGGGGGCTACTTTGCATTTGCTACTTTTATTTTGCATCACACTGTAATTGCAGCTTACTGCTCATTTATCGACCCCAAAAGGATGATAGGCTGAGTTGGCCTAGTGATTGACCTATGGCGGATGGTTTACCGACATAAGTGGTCAGCCGTCAGCTATAAATGGAGCACAGGACGGGGAAAGTTTGCCGGTCAAAGATCAACGTTGTACCACTGTGCCGTGCCACGCTACCAAGAACACACATTTCTAAAGCATCACTCTAACAACTACCTTCTGCCAGCTTCACGTTCCACTCACAGCAGATACACGGCCATATACTGTGTGTCTCAACAAACAGGACTTGAGGACTGAGGAAATACAGTTTGTCTCAAAAACGATAACAAGTGTACTGGCATGTTGCATAATGTCCGTAGAAAAACATGGCACTGGTTGTCGGTCAGTACCTGCTGACGTTCAAGTTCAAGTCTCTGTTGCTCAAGCTCTCGCCTCTGCTGTTCCTCCGCCATCGCCTGCTGCAGTCTCTCTTCCTCCGCTCTCTTTGACTCCTCTGCCAACCTCTGTTCTTCCGCCTCACGAGCTCGTTCTTCCTCCTCTTCACGTCTTGCTCTCTCCTCTTCCTCGAGCCTGCAACAATCACATTAAAGGTAACAGTAAAGGGCCATACTCCTAAAGAGCCTAGGCGGGGTGCTCATCTCCCTTACATAGGCCATTTACTTAGTCGCAGATCAACAAACCACTAATGTCTGTGACGCATGGCCAGTGCAACACCAGACCTACAGTTACATTCCCAGCCTAAGCTGATACTCATTGCACATACCCACGGAGGGATGGCCAGGCTGAGTTAACCTGGGTCGCTGGTTATATACAGAGACAGTTTACCTATCCAAAGACGGTCACCCATCTAGTCACTAACCATACAGTATGTTGATCGAGTCCAACCAAGGGT
>Ga0209339_1001289_pt1 | contig 10550 bp, 7 predicted proteins | sample OlaalgELextract3_FD_187376 | JGI IMG/M metagenome (GOLD analysis project Ga0209339, IMG submission 187376) | Olavius algarvensis symbiont microbial communities from Tuscany, Italy - Type A ELBA extract 3 (SPAdes) (version 2) | ecosystem: Host-associated > Annelida > Digestive system >...
CCTGTACCACCCCCCTTTAATCTAAGATAGGATCCTTGGCTGTTAAAAAGGATGACAGCTGTCTAAACTTATTTCAACCACACCAGATCCTAGCCGTCACAGCACTGCCATCTACACTTAATATGTCTGCCAGGTAACAGAACCTATTGACTACTTCAGTTGTAGACATACTCACAGTCACACTAATATTCACACTGGCTTAACCTCTGTCAACAACTTTATTTCCACTGCAAACAAACGAATTTCAAGCCTAATACAAACTGCCTTTATTAAGCCGCTGCTTGCTATAGCGAGCTTGTGGCTGAAAGCGACACTGCCATCCCATCTGTCCGTTCGTTCGTTTGCTTGTCTGTCGCCAAAACACGATTTTCTCAAAAACTAAGCAATTTAGAGCTGTGATCTCTATTGACGACCTAAGCTATAGGAAGTCCGACATGGGCTTTTCAAAGAACCCATTATTGGACCCTAAAATACAAAATTCATTAAGCTGTTACTGGTCTATACTTTGCAGTGAGGGAGATGTTCCAAATAGTGCATTGTCATTTCATGTTATGGCGATGTTCTGTTTGTTTGGTCATTTGTATGTCACCTGATGGTGGCAGGGGCTTATTGCATCGGCTGCATTGACTTCTTTAATTTAGTGTGGTGAAAAATTATAATTAATGTTATCATTAGCATGATTGTTCCTGAGAAGCAGACTACTGGTAGGTGTGTTTGTTGTCGGTTTTGCGATTATTTGTTTGACGGAAACGATGTTAAAATGAAGGTATTTGTGTCTGTGTGTAGGTGTCATATGTAGTATCTTTATTTGTTTGACGGAAGCGATGTTAAAATGAAGGTATTTGTGTCAGTGTGTAGGTGTCATATGTAGTATCTTTATTTGTTTGACGGAAGCGATGTTAAAATGAAGGTATTTGTGTCTGTGTGTAGGTGTCATATGTAGTATCTGCCATGTTGGTGCTGGTGACAATATATTTCATCGCACCTTTGTTTGAAGCACTGCCGCTGTGTGTCTTGGCATCAATTGTTGTTGTTTCTTCCATTCCGCTGTTGGTCCACTTCACACTGTGGAGGCAGTATTGGCGCACTGACTACTATGACTTTGCCATCTGGGTCGTGTCATTCTGTGGGACGTTTCTCGCTGGAGTTGACTATGGCATTATAGTTGGAGTCGCTTTCTCAGTTCTTGTGGTCCACTTTCGGATGCAGGTAAAATATTTCATGTCATTTGCTGTAGCATCTTATTCCAGTATCATTTATATGAACTGTACATTGACATTATGTTTCTAAAGCACTGTGTTGACTTCTCGTTTTAACATTGTTGAGTCTCCAATTCAGTGATTTGGATGTGTCCACCTGTAAGGTGGGACTTGTTTGGTTGGAGCATTGGAGCAGTGTTAGCTGTATGTTGTTCCTGGCACAACCAGTTCTTATTGTATCAGTGAGGGGCAGGGCTTGATCACTCAGCCCTATAGGCCGAGACCGCCGGTAGGGTCCATAGGGCCATCCCTAGAGAGAGACTTCAGCATACGCTGGGAGCTTGGACATGGATAGCCCCACAGCACAACCAGTTGCTCACATAGGTGTCAGTGTGAGTAGCCCCGGTTTGAGTTACTTAAAAAACTTTAAAAAATCACTAGTCACTGAGATACTGATGCTCCAAACCATGGATGATTAAGCATCCAGTTTATGTACAAAAACCCAACTAACTCGTGTGGTTGACAGTAGATACTGGTTTTTTGTAAGCATCAGATTTTGAGCAGCTTTATGACACTGTCATTCTATAATTGCACTGACCATCTTAGAATGTTTTGCATAATTTTTGACCTTATTACTACATTTTTATAAGAATTACTGGACTATGAAACTTATGAAACAAACACATTGCAACAAAATTTACAGTAGTTCCGCAGTTCGTAGTTAGTGTAGTGTAGTGTGACTTATGGTATGCAGATTTACTGTAATTTAAAGATTTCTGCTTGCTTGTGGTCGTAAGATGCAGGTTTACTTGTATACATTTAATAGCAAAATCTCGCATCGTTGCAATGTTTGAGGTCTTTTGTTATGTTTCAGCGTTCGAAGTCCTCAAAACTTGGACTGAATGCCGATGATTTTCTGTTTCTTGACTCCACTCATTACAGCCACGTTTCATCACTGACGGGCACTGCGGTGTGTCGCTTCCATGCCCCGGTCTACTTTGCAACATTGTCTGTCTTCAAGCAGCAACTCTTTGCCAGTAGCATTTCACTCTCAGAGCTCAAGGCTCGTCAGACGTCGTCTGACAAACAAAAGGATGTATTGGTTTCTGTTGAAATTACTGACAGTAAAGCTCCTGTGGAAACAGGTTGTGATGGTAATGGCCGAGTCATTGAGGTTGGAAGTGCGAACGAAAGTACGAAGTTGAAAAACGAGTCTGACGGCTTATCAGAGGAAAACAATGGCGAGTCTGCTCTAATGCCGGAGTCGGTCGACGGAAAATATGGCAGTGACGTGAAACAGGGTGAGATGTGTGATATTCAGAACATAGTTGTGGATTGTAATACCATTCCATTTGTAGACACGGCCGGGTGCATGTTGCTGGCACAGCTGCATACCGAGTATAGTAAACGTGGCATTAAGTTTGTTCTAGCTGGTTGTTGTGATGATGTTGTGTGTACTCTTCAGAGGGCTGAACAGTGCCAGACATTGTGCAAGGATGCCCTCTATCCTAGTGTCCAAAGTGCTGTTTTATGTTTGCATTGTGATTTGTTTTGATTTGTGGCACTCTGATGAATGATAGCATTTTTTGTTAGTTCTTCTTTGTTGAGTTGTTGAGAACGTCCCACAGGCTTTACTGATTATGCTTTTCCCGTTTGACCACTGATACTTCAGTGCAATATTCATACTTTATGTAAACTCTCACTCTGTCATTGCTTTTTATACCTGTAAGCAACTGACAGCATGTAATTTGCTGAATGATTTTTCTCGCAAACTTTGTGCCATGCGATGCTATGCATGAGCGCGGCCTATGCCGTCGTGCGGTGTCTGTGTGTCTGTCTTTCATTTTGGTGGATTCTGTCAAAATGAGTAATCATATCCTCAGATTTTTTCACCATGGGGTACCCAAACCATTCTGGTTTTTGCGTACCATACCTTATGGTGATATTCCAATGGGGCCACCTTGACGGGGGCATCGTATGCGGTGGAGTAGGCTAAAATCTTGATTCTCAACGATTATCTGGCTTTGCAATCGGTAACTGTTTCGCCGTGGTTATAGTTTATCACACTTAGCGGTCGGGTTTTTCTTAACTGCAGGTATCAGACGACCAGGCGCTATAAGTAGTCACGGTCCTTTGTGACTGTGTACAGTGCGAGGCCGACCAAGCACAGTCTCGTGCTATGCACAGTCACGGTCCTCTGTGAATTGTGTGTATGACAGCAAGGCTCGACGTTACACCGAAGACAGCAGAACAGAATGGAATTGTATGTACTGGTAAATCGGAAACTGAAGTAACTAATAATAAAAAAAACTGTGCTCGAGGTATTGTACTATTGAAGCTATTTACAGACGGTCACGAAGCATCACGCGGCCTCTCTTAGGGCGCGTTGCAGGAACTTTCGGTTAACCGCGCGGTGAGTTAACCGACGGTCAACTCTGACTGGGCGGTTAACTCGGTGTCGCGTTGCAAGAAGCTCAGTTAGCTAACCATTTGGTTAACTGTCCGTCATGCGGTGACCGACCTATTAACCTAGAAACGGAGCGCGTGATTGGTTGCTGCGGTCACGTGACAACCGGGCAGACGAGAGGTTGTTTATAATTACATTAGCAACTACGGCCAGCGAATACTGCAGCCTGCAGCACGCGAACAGCATTACGCAGCCAATTATGCAGACTTGCAGACGCCCATAGCCTAGTTCGGGGGTGCGCCATTTTCTTATCATTGTAGACGTACTTATGAATGAAACGAAATGGATTTTATAAACAAGTGTAGTTTTACGTTCACGTCATCCATCAAGGACTGCATGACGCTCTTCGACAGTTGGTAGCTTTCTCGGAACGTCATTTCGTCGTAAGTGTCGAACGGATGTGCTACTGGTAATAGTTTACACTCACTGGTCGGGAAAGAAGTTACAAACTGATCGAATGCGATGAACAAGTCGACCGACTTCATGTACTTACAACACTAACCGTTTGGTTAACCGGCCGATGGAGCTCGGTCAGGGTTAAGTTAACTTTACCCGACGGTCAGGGCTTCTTGCAATGTGCACACACTTAACCATTTGGTTAAGTCTGTGCAACGGGCCCTTAGACAGCAGAGCCTCTTGTTATGTGCAAGTGATTTGGCTGGTTGGATAGCATTCTTGAGGAATGTTAGCACTGGCAGCATGACAGAATACACATATAGAAACATCTATTTATTACCTCTGACAAAGGAGGAGGTAAATGCGTTTGCAGGCGTATGTCTGTCTGTCTGTCTGTTAGCAGGATTACTCAAAAATGCGTGCATGGATTTGGATGAAATGTTGTGGGTCGCCAGATGTCGGGACATGGATGAACTGATTAACTTTTGAGCCCGATCCGGATGATTGTCTGGATGCCGGAACCGGATTGCTTTCTCCGCTATCGTATAAGCGCTGGTATGCGGAATTTTACGTCAGGAAAATCAAGACGTATACGTATTGGCCGCTGCAGCAACGCGTGTTTTTACAAAGGTTTTATTCACTGAGCCAGTGAGTCATCGAAACACCTTTGTTGGAGGTACATGCGCTCCACCGAGTGCCCTTCTAGTTTACTAACTTACTAAAAGGTGCCTATAACTTACACAAAGTAGCTCATCAGTATTATGTTTAACAATCCTGCATTTGACTTGCTATAGAGGATCTGGCATTACATCCGTGTGCCATATAGTTATTAATGTTGAATTTCCTGGCTCTGACTTTCGAGTCGTTCTTTCATGTAGGAAAGGAGAGGGGAAGTGGGAGGGGAGGAAAGTGGAAGGGGAGAGCATATCAGTGCAATGGCTTGTCGCTAATCCTGGTCCTACACGTGGGTTACTAATGCCGCCAGGGCAAGGAATTGGCAAACGAGAATGCCATGGAATTGATGCCCTGTGTGGTAGCGTGTGTATTCCACATTTAACATCTTGCTATTTGTCTGTCTAGTCACAGACGTCGTTGACTGTCACTATGTGAATACCCGGATAAACAGGGATTTTTAGGACGAGTACCGGTACTACACATTTTCACCCAATAAGGTAGAAAAATTATGCATTTTTATGGCCAACAATGCGTAACACTATGCTTTTTAATTGTGGGTAGTTGCGTTACGCATTAAAAATTTGCACAAGGCGTAGGCTTTAATGGATGGTTGCTAACTTGCTGAGAGTGCAGGTTATTGAATTGAAGTAGGCTGTGTGAGACTGGGAGTGATTGACAGTTTATTAGTTTGCATTAAATATTGACAGTGTTTACTGTACAGTTTATTCTAAATGACTGCATCTGTGTACTACTGTCACATTTACATGTGCTGCATTTCGTGATTATTAAAAACTACTTTGGTGTTGCTTCATGCTACCCGTTTTTGTTGGTGTAAGTGGTATCACTGCCGCTTTATTTGAGAGCTTGGGGGTACCAGTGTCCATTTGCAGAACGAGCTAAAAGACCATGTGGATTACTATGTCATTAGTTATCAACAGCGTTGGCTGTGTGACAATTCTCCAATTCAATCTGAGCATAATTCTTAGTATTCTTAGTCATCGCCACAAAAATCACCTAATATCTTCATAACCACTTATCAGATTTTGATCGAGTTTTCCTACACCTATGCGAATAAAGTATTTCTAAAATTCAGTGGTGTGATCGTAGGGTCACAGATGCTATTTTAGGGGCTATCCAACATTTGGTGCAGCGGGTCACAGCGCAGAAGCAGGCAGCTCGCTCACGCAGCTTCGCATAAATTAGCGTAATTGTGTCGACAGAAACCAATCACGAGCCGGAGCCGTTTCTATTTTTGTCGTGCTTACCGGCCAATCGCTGCAAACCACCTCATCTTACCACAATTCTTTTCGCCGTTTTCACTCCATACTTCAGTCATCTAATCTCATCACTAATTAGTCAACGTTTAGCGGCTCTCGCCTTATCTCTTACAATTAACACTTCTGTTGACAACTCGTGATCAGATTTTCAATCTGATCACACATGGTCACTTGTTTACTACTCTTATCATTCATTCAACAATCTGGATTTCTGGTACATGGTTAAAATATGCTTAGTGAACTTAACTTTTGACCTTTTGACTTTGGAAGTTCCTGCCACGTCAGCTGTGCATTTTATGTGAATACACCTAATTCGAAGATGGTACAGCCATTTCTCTTCGTAAGTAAGTAAGTAAGTCTTAAATTTATATAGCGCATTACGCAACGCCACTAATGCACTAAGTGTCCAAGTGCATTCCGAAACAGATGCGTCTTTGGAATCTTCCTGAAATTGTCAGTACTGAGCGACTGGTCTCGGAGGTCGCCAAGCAGTGCATTCCAGGCCATCGGACTGGCAACGGAGAACGCCCGACGGCCGAGCGTGCTGCGACGATGTCGTGGTACGACCATGGTGGCAGCTGGAAGATCGAAGTCGCTGACGACTGGCAACGTCCGACGTGGGGTGGCAGCAGTTCACAGGGTACTGGGGAGCCTTGCCTTGGAGACACCGGTGAACTGTCACTCCGAGCTTATGGAAGATTCGCTGTGGAACATCGAGCCAGTGCAGCTCGGAGTGGAGCAGATGTGTCAAGCCCCGGTTGAACTTCCCAGTATCACTGACGACACGGGCTGCAGCATTTAGCAAACGTTGTAACCTGACAGTGATGGTTCTTGGCGACCTGGCCAACACGGTATTGCAACCGTCAATAAGCGATGTGATGAAGGCATGCACGAGAGTCTTCGCAGACTCAGCATCAAGTGATCGTCGTATTCCTCGGATCTGACGCAGCCAGTAAAAGCACGATGAACTAGTAGTACCTACGTGCCCCACAGGACTGAGATCCGACGAGATGGTGATGCCAAGTAAGCGCACATGATCACTGGCCGTGACAGTCTCATCTCCAAGCCGTAGTGGCGGTCCACTGCTACTAAGCAAAGTTGAACCGTACTTAGAACCAGCCCAGAGGAGCTCCGTCTTGTCAGCGTTCAACTTGAGTCTGTTTGCTGCCATCCAGTGGCTCGCATCTGTAATACACATTTCAAGTCGCCGGCCGGCCGTCGTCATGTGCTGGCGCTGGCGCTGACACCGCAGGCACAGCCTTTGTCTATGTGGCACATTTGGTGTCTGAGTTTTACATCATTTTGTGACATTGAGCTTTCATCTTTCTTTTGATCTTAAAACTACCTAGCTGTAAGTTGTATATTGTCATGCAACCTTCAAACCATATTTAAGTTTTTTTGCAGCTCTGTGGTTTGTGGAAATTTAACGGCATTTTATGGAGCTGACCTGAAGCCGTTGTAGATGTAGTGCTAGATAGATACGTAGATAATAATAAACTGTTGTAGTTTATCACTAATCTGCATATTTGCACACTTAAATGTAGATTCCTATTATAATCAGTGACCTTAGCTGAAAACAGCTATATTGCCTGAATTTTGCGATATCATTTAAGTGACTGGCTGAGCTTTTTATCACTGTGTCGTGAACTGACCTCAAAACTGCCAGTCTCGTTAATGGTTATTTAGGCATACTGTTACGGCTGTCTAATTGTGATTTTGCTGTCTAATTGTGATTTATGAACCCATCATGACAAGCAAACGGCATCGTCAATTGATGTTGAAACGAGCTTATGAAACCCATCATAGGTTGTCACTGATGTAGAATCCAGTAGTCCTTGTGTGATTTTCTGTTTGTTGATAAACGTAATATTTGCCTTAGTTCTGTTGTTTTTAACATATCCCTATTCCAAATTTTGTGATATCATGTAAAATAACCTTGTAATGTGGACTGCTGTTAGCGGTCGTCCAGTAGTATCTATAGCTCTGAGTTGTTTTGTTTTTGACTTAAAAGATCGTTAAAATGTGAACATTTCTGTTACTGTGACTTAACACTTTGCATCATTTGTTTGATTCATTTTGACTGTAATTCTGAACAGTGCCTGTATATGAAGTGTTGTTTCTTTTTGTCGTAGGACAAACTGAAATACGTGTATGCCGATGACATTTGTGTAATTGTTGGTGCTGTAGTGTTCTTATGTGATAAGAACAACTGGTGCTTGTTATTGTGTGCTTATTTCATACATGTTACATCTTCCACAATAACTCTAGGTTTTATATGCAGCGCGGCTGCAACAGTGTCACATGTGTTGATGTGCCTGTGGAAAGAGGCGGAGGTTATGCGATAAGGTCAGTGTGTCTGACATCAGTCATTTGTTCTGTCTTTCTGTGTGCAGGATTACTACAAAAGTAATCAGCTGATTTCATTGAAACTTGTTAGGATTGGGCCTACCTGTCGAAAGAAGTGATTAACTATTGGTGGTGATCCGGTCTCGGATACAGATTCCGGGTCACTTTTCCACTTCTGTCATTATTGCGGAATAGAAGATTTTAGGAGATTTAATAGCATTTCTTATTTAGTCATCGGCCTTTTTTCACCACACTCAGCGAAATGACTGACACCGCCGAAGTAATGAATCAACAACATTTTTGGAGCGATCCGGCAGACATCTGGATCCGAATCCAGATTAATGTGGAAATCTGCATTCGAATTACGAATCACTTTTGCTTGGCTTAGACTCTTTGCCAGAGGTTTGCATTCCCTGAGCACAGTTTAGTTGTTTAATGCACCACAACTTTGTTGAACACAGCAAACTAGACAAAGCAGACTTTACGAGGTACATGGTGGCATGGCAGTGCTACTGTCATGCCACCGTGTACCTCGTAAAATCTGCTTTGTCTGGTTTGCTTTGTTCATCCAGTATTCTCTTCTGTCGGTATAATATGAGTTGATATGCTGAGGAACACAACATTCTCAGCACTGTAATAGTTTGCTGATGACAGCTATTAGTACTAGCAGTAGCCGTGGATTAGTTTTAGTGATCGTGAACACGCTGTAAATACAGAAGAATCATTTTATGTTAAGAACCTTTTGTGTACAAGTTCTAGCTCTCTGTTGGACTTACTGTAATGAATGCAGTAGTGAGTGGTATGAAACACTGCTTGGCAGGGAATTTTTGTACATTCAAATATGATGTTAACTTCTGCCGGAGGCATTATGATTTTGCATTGTCTGTTGCGGCTTCTGTCCTCCATCTCGGCTTCTGTTCCCGTTGATTGTCCCCTGTACCATTGGTATGCCTTTCGCTTTTCAAGAATACTGAATGGATTTCGATGAAATTTGCAGAAGATAATCAATTCTGCGAACAGATGAATTGATTACACTTTGGGTGAAATTGGAGAGTACATAATAAGACACGGATGCAATCACAGATACAGTTTCAATCACAGATACAGTTTCACGTTAATTTAAAGATTTCACTAGCAGATTTTATGTAAATATATTAAGAATTTTACAGGAATTTTTTATTGATATGACATACAACATCTTTCAGCAGCCGACAGTCGCCTTCATTCGTTCATTGTGTTTGCCAAGGCAATGCCAGTATGGAAATTATTCACAGTCAAATGTCGGACAAATGCAGCAACGGAGGCATCATATAACCACACACGGTCTTTAGATCTCTAGTTCTGGCTATAAATAACCCCATTTCCTGGCCGGGTCAACCAGGGTAGCTTGTTTTTTTCTATTGTGTTTTTTGAATGTGTTGGTTTTTTATGTTGTCTTAGATTTGGTTTGTTCGGCTATTTTGCCAAGTAATTGGCTAGCTGGATCGTGTCCAAATGATGCCTATGTCGAGGAGTTAGTCTGCACAAAGATGAGTTGCTTCAGGACCCATTAACCTTTAACCAAAACAGTTCATATGAACTGCTTTGGTTTTTTCATTATATTTTTAGTTTCTTTTTCGCTGTTTTAGTTCTTCATGTCATCATGATCATCTCGTCACAACTGTCTTAACACACTCTACTCTCCTATGGCACGATATAGCCTTGTTGTGCTGAACGTGCCATTAAACATCAATCAATCAAACAAACAAATCTAACTATAATAGATCTAAGTAGACTAAGTGTTGTTGTTTCCACCGAACGCTCTATTTTGGCATTTTGGAGATGTTACGAACGTTGTTGCTGAATATTTTAGAAGCAGCGTTTTGCATTGATCTCATTTTAGTCAATTGCTACTAATAGCGAGTTGGAAGGAGAACATGTAGTTGTTGGCTATTGTTCATGTTTCAGTGAGCTACTTCATGCAAATGCTGTTGAAATGTGCTCAGTATAGGCTAGTGTAAAATTACTAACATCTGTTTGTCCCACGAGGCCCGTGTCGGTCCCGGGTCTCGCGTAGAATAGGTCCAATCACTTCCTGGCTGGCTAGAGTAAAAGGCGACCTGAACCAGGGCTAGTTTGGTTTCATGGGGTTTGTTTTTGTTGTATATTATTTCTGTTAGCCTATTTTGTCTGTACTACCTTGCCAAGTGC
>Ga0209339_1001290_pt1 | contig 10548 bp, 6 predicted proteins | sample OlaalgELextract3_FD_187376 | JGI IMG/M metagenome (GOLD analysis project Ga0209339, IMG submission 187376) | Olavius algarvensis symbiont microbial communities from Tuscany, Italy - Type A ELBA extract 3 (SPAdes) (version 2) | ecosystem: Host-associated > Annelida > Digestive system >...
AGGGAGGGGAGGGTAGGAGAGGGGAAGGGAAGGGAGGAGAGGGGAGGGGAAGGAAAGGGCCATGAGCCCCCTCACTATTTGGAGGAAGTTTATGCCTATGCTCCTGAGCCCCAAATTTGATCATGTGATGCCCTTGCCTGCGGACCACTTGTGCCAGTTTGCATCAGAATCGGTTAATTTGTTTCCAAACTATCATGTTCACAAGTTTGGCAATGGATGAACGAATGGACGGGTGCACAGACAGATGGAAGGCCGAATGGACGGGTTGAGAACATCATGCCAGTCTGGCCTGCCGGAGGCATAAGAATGTAGAAGACACAATGAGGTTGCCTTGCATACATTACCAATGAAAACTGTTAAAATAGATCGTCTATAGAGCTCGCTGTCTTGACATCGTTGTATTGTAGACGTGATTGATGATTTCTCGCAATTGTCTGAAAGACGTTTGATTTATTACAGTCAGCAGACATCGTAGCCGGGAACTTGAAAGTAGCATTGTTCTCATGTGATGTGTCATGGCTTCATTAAGATGGAAGGACAAATATCTGAACCACTTACCAGTCACTGTTGATGTTCACAATACTGCATGCATTTCACACCAGCAGCAACCAATATCCAGATGTTGGTTGCTGGCATTTTGAAGTGCTGAAAGCTTTCCATCTGAAATGTCAGTGCCAGGTGTGGAATCCACTGGTTTGAGCTCATCAGCAACAATAAAGTTGTTTGTTTCTCGTGATGGCCTCAGCCGGTGAATGACTGGTCAAGCATTATGGGCAGTCTTTGGCCACTTAGCCTGCCCACTGACTATGTCCCTGCCTATCCGGCACTCTTGTCAGATCAGTTCATTACTGTGTCGTCACCCACACACTGCTGCGAGGAGCTGACTGCACCACAGATGGACTAACCAGCTACGATAGGTCAGTGGCATAGCAGTGGTGGACTGGACATGTGGAGGTGTGCTGGATGTGTGTATCTGATGACCAACAGTTGAACATTAAAGAAGCATGGACATTTGATGAAATCCTTTCCGGGCTTGCACTGTTTAGGTTGACTCAGCTTCGTAATTCCCTTCTTCTTCCAGTGGAATGGTAAATTAGTGATGTGACGGAGCTGATCAAACTTCGTATTTGTCGAATGCAAATTTCAACTTACAATATTTTGCCTGCTTGCACGAAAGAATATTTAATTACTGCAAACGTATTATTGTCAAGTTGAAGCTAAAGTTCGCAATCAGATAGCGGTGGTTATCTCAGAGATTATAGTCTGCAGTGGGCGCCATTTTTTAGCCCGTTTCCTGTGGTGACATAATCAGCAAGCAGTACGGGGTCTGTGGACTGTTTTGTCAATAACCGAGAACCAGCTGTGAGCATGACGTCACAGAGCCAGAAGCGAATTGGTTTATTTACAAATCCTTTTTTACATATAAAGCGAGTCAGTCTACGTGACAAAAGTGGCTTTTCCAAGAATTCGCATTCGACCGAAATGAATTTTAACTATTCGACGAATTTTAAATGTGCCAATAATGTACGAAGTTTGAACGTTGTCGAATTCGAACTTCGTCACATCCCTATGGTAAATGGCCACTTGCGTTATTATTGCGGGGTAAGCTGCATCAACACTGCCTTTACATGGCCCATGGGCTGAGGCCATGTGAGTCTTGCCCAGTGTGCACCAACCAGACACATGGTTAAATAGTAGCGCAACAGCAGTGCCTGGTATAGGTGCTTGCTGCTGTTTTGTGTCTTTGTTTACAGCTTGTTTCCGACAATGCCACGCCACAACTTGTATAAGATTCAGCCACATGTGAGAGCACTGTGTGCTAAGTACAACATTCCGTACTGCGTGAAGTCACTGCCGACAGCTTTTGCTGATATAGTCAGGTAGAGTTTGTGTGATACTTAAGAGAATTTTCTGTTGAATAGTTACTGCTTCAGTCAGCCGTATTGTGCAATATTAGTAATTTTTTGCCGTCATTGCGCTGACAGTGTGGTTTGATGTCGAAAAAAGCAGTCGGCATGTAAAAGACAGCTGTACCAGTCTTCAAAGGTTTTCTATTTGACACTTGGGGCACCGGGGCACCTAGGTTATCTCGTGATTTCAAGGCTGTCGTCGTTAAAATTTTTAAACTCTGTTAGGTTAAATCTGATTTTGATGAAACTCTACATGCATTATATGAGGCAAGGAGCTACAAACTTACAAAGTGGATTTTGAATATTTGCATAAATTATGCTAATTAGGTCAAAGGGGTCCACAAAACACAGCGGATCTATTTCGACCAAGAGGTTCTAGATTAAAGATTAGACTTCTGTGCATAAATGTAATTTAGTCAATTTTAGTGAACGTGCATTGTGTATGATATGTATCCGTCTAAGTGCCCATTATCCTCTTTGTTCAGTTTAATTCAGTTATAATTTTATGTTCAGCATAATACATTTTTGCATGTACACTGCAACTTCGTTATAAAGCGGAGTATGGGAGCCATTGCATTAAAGCAAGGTCCATGTTATTTTTTACGCATTTTTCACGCCTCAAGTCCAGGGTACTCTTTTGTCACAGCATCTGTCGCATCTGTTTAGTTGTATTTAACTGTACTTGAGTGATACATACTGTATAGTTACATTTTCTGTCAGTTATTACAATACGTGTAATTTTGTTATGGTAGACCTGGATTTAGTAGGACTACTCGTGCTCACAATGCGGCTCTCCGGGAGATAAGTTTAATGGGATGCACTCTGTCAGCACTGTAGACAGTCAGTGGCTCTGTTTCATATTGTCCAGTCACTGGTGTTACTAGCACAAATCTCTCCCCTCCTAACCCCAGGCATGGACCAGAGCCGTATAGTGAGTGGAGGAAGGTGTCAATGTAACATCTTACCCATTTATTCTATGGACTGTGAGAGGGGGCAGGGCGGGGTGCCAGTGTGAACTGTCAGGCAGCCACCTGACAGCATCATATCGTGCTCCGCACCCCATGTAGTGACAGCTTGACAGTAGGCACTAGACAACATCTTGGTCATTTCAGTGCTAGGCATATCAGATTACATCAGTGGAACACCCGCTGGCACCTTGCAATCGTTGAAGCATCCAATTTCCCCCACCTTCAGCCTAGCGCTTAATCGCGATATCCCATGTGAGCTTAGATGACAGAGGGGTGTAACTGTGGGTCAGATGATTTTATCAGGACTGACGGCACTAGCGCGCAGACGTCAGCATGTAGGATCAATGGTAAGCAATGTGCGAAAATTCATGAGCCAAGGCGGCGCCCATGTTATAGCCGGATCCGGACTCTAATGTGGAGCATTTTAATGTGGCTGCAGTATATGTTGATCGTATATTTCAGTCATGTTTGTCACATGATGTGTATAGGGCACTGAAAAGATCTGGTGAAATTTGGGAGAAGCATCATCGACAGCTGCACGTTTCTTAGGCTGACACGGTTGCTCTCGGTTGTAGACGTCTGTAGATAACTGCTTTCGTTGGTTGTCTGTCAGATCGTGTGTCATTCTTTGAAGCGGTTGCACAGTACTTGTTTGCATTCGTGTTCACCGTTTGTGATTAAACTGGAGGGACATGTAGTCTTTGTATAGTTGTAGCAAAAATGATGCATAAAAGAGTGTTCAGACTTGCATCTGTTATGTTCGGAGGTGATTACTGTAATTGACACTGCCAGCTGTTAGACTTCGCAGTACCAGTAAATATACCTTGATGTGTTGTGATGTAACTGATGAATACTGAGAATACATGTATCGGCCACTTCCAAACACATGCTGCTTTGTGCAGCTGCAGCGTAGACAGTTACAATAACAAAAGACGAGTATTCATCGATTGGTGTAATTGGACAGCTTGAACTATCAGTGCTGAGAGTCTATACTTTTGGCAGGAAATGAATACTAACATTTACTATTAAACACAACTGTTTTAGTTATGCTCTGGGTGTAAAAAAATTTTTCCAAGTAATTGGGCTAGCTGGACCATGTCCAAATGATGCCTATGTCGAGGAGTTAGTCTCCACAAAGACCAGTTGCATGAGGGTCCGTTAACCTTTAAACAAAGCAGTTCATATTGACTGTTTTGATGTTTTCATTATAGTTTTAGTTGCTGTTATTTTTTAGTTCGTCATAATCATCACCATCATCCTGTCACAACTTTCAAGCTCTCTAACATTTTAACTGATACCATAAACAACGTATTTAACTTCGTATCTGAAATTTTGTATGGCACGATATAGCCTTTCTGTGCTGAAAGTGCCGTTAAACACCATCCAACCATCGGGACCCATTAACCTTTGAACAAATTTGGGTTTTTTTTTCATTATATTTTTGGTTTCTTTTTCAGTGTTATAGTTATTGTTCATCCTCATCATGATCATCCCATCACAACTGTCTTAAGACACTACTCTCCTATGGCACAATATAGCCTTGTTGTGCTGAAAGTGCCATTAAAGATCAATCAAACAAACAGTCTGGGTCTGATAAACAGAACACAAGTGGTGGTTACTGCATAGCGTGTATCGGCCATTTGTTGTGGTAGCTGATGCTATGTTTTGCATTTCAATGAATGTCTGTGTGGATGCTTGTTCACGTTCACTGTCATTTTTCTTGTGACATTGTTTTGTCTGCCACTGGCCACATCAACACATTGTCTAAGCATCTCAAGCTGAATGTGTCTCAGAATGTGCATTGATGTCAAATAGGTGATAGTATTGACAACACTAGTTCGGTTGCAGTTTGTCAGCTGACGAATGATCTGTACAGCTTTGTTAGCAGTTACATTATGTTTGTGAAAGTAGATATGTGCAAAAGTTAAAAGCTACTATTATTTAAAAAGTTACTGTGAAGAAGTTGTTATATAATTTATCTCGTTTCCATAATTTCCCCGTGCAGGCCCTGGCAGCTGTAGAACAGGCCCAATGCATTTCCTGGCCGGATGGCAGTAAAGGCGACCCAAACTAGGCTTCAGTTTTGTTAGGTTTGGCTTTGCATATATTTGTAGTCTTCATTAATTTTTGTTTAGGTTTTTTTTTATGTTGTCACTTGGTTGTAGTTATATTGGTTTTGCTAACAGAAGCCAAATGATTGGTTAGAAAGACCGTTTTTTGCACCCATCAAGTAATTGGCTGGGAAGCTGCTCTCCAGAATGACCTATAATGTGTCGAGTGGAACTGTACATATACATATACCTGTTGTTTTCATAATTGTTCACTGGTGAATAGTGTCCATGTTACTGTTTGACTACCATTTACACTGTGTCTGAAAGAAACATTCCGCTACATTTTCTACTAACTTAACAAGAATTGTCCGATTACAGTAATTTTGGTACACTTATTATTCATACTAGAGGTCATTGAAAGTTGGTTTTATTTTCTCGCCACCTATTTAGTGCAACTGTCTTAACGTGGAAAACCCTGAAAATCATCAGTTTAGCTATAAGCAGCATTAAGTTTTGCGAATAAACAACTTTAAACAACATTTATTCACACTTACGTTCTCTCAATCCAAGTTAGCGTCAGGCAAGCTCCTAACAAGTGTTCAAATGTCGTTCCTATGCATGCACACGCTGTCAGTCATTCTGCAGTTGCTGACAGCCGAGTCAACTATGTACAGCTGCAGACCATGCTAGACTTCGGTGAGGCACTGCTGCATGTCCTCGACATTGTTCACACATTCGGTGCTGCACAATCCCCAGATCTTATAGTTGATGGGGTTCATATCTGGACTGTTGAGCAGTCAGTAGTTGGGACCTGTGAAGTCTGGTTATCTCCCGCTGCAGCAACATGATGGTGTCACAGGCATGACCCTGACTTAGCACAAGGTCCTCCACTTTTTCAACATTCTCGTCAATATGCTCTGAATATGGCCTGTCACTGCTGGTGAATTGTACCCACCTTGTGAATTTTCTTTATCAAACTGTTGACACTTTCCCGTTTCCAACACTTGTGTTGAAATTCACTCAATAGCCTTTGTGCACCATACTGCTTTGACAGATAGCGATTTAAAAAAATCAGAATTGCGTCTTCCTGTGAGATTTTCCATGATTTTTATCTAATTTTTACTGATATATAAACCACTTAGTTGTCTGCAATAAATCTTGTTATTGTTCTTTGCTAAACCGAAAGTTGAACATGAAGTAAGTAAAAAGAATGTTAGTTTTTGTACTTAATATCCCAAGACTGTAACATTGGAAAAAGTCAGCGACCTAAGACTAAATTTGTGATTTTGAGAGTTGAAAAGTTTCCCAAGATAAAGACAGTTGTACTAAACAGATGGAAGTAGGAAATGAAACCTTTCGACGACCTGTAGTCTGTATAATAAGTGCACCCAGATTCTTGTTCAAGTTATTGTTGAATATGCAGTGACATGTTTTCTTTGGAGACACAATTCATTAACGAGGTTATATTTCATATTTCATAGCGAATGAATTTGTTGGTATGCATGCAGCAGACTTTCAGCTATTTTTCATTGTATGAGCATTGTATTCCAGATTATCCGGTGATTTATATTGGGGCTGGAAATGATTAATTTTTTTAATAATTAAATTTGCCGAAAAAGTTAATAATGTAGAATGTTTGACAAAAGACAAGTTTTGTATGTTTCGTTAATTTGACACAAGTTTGTACTTTATGTAGATGTTTAGTAGTTTATGCGCAATATTGCTTGAATAACTCAAGTCTTGTTATTTGTATTGCAGTTAGTTATTATTTTCAATTAGCTCTGCTTGCAATAGCTGTTTTCTCTATGTTTTCATTGGCTTACCTGCAAATTATCGCCATTTTAACAGTAAAACTCATGATTGTTTGCCCAGTCCAAATTTATAGTAATTCACATGCACTCTCTAGTTTATACTGCTGCTACTCTGTTGTAAGCAATAGCAATACGTAACTGTGTATTTGTGCTTGCATGTTACCACAAACATCAAACTATGACGAATCTGTGAGGAAGTTAGACAATATGCTTCTGAAGTCAACTGAGATTATTTATGTATATTTAGCAGTATGACACCGGTAGTTTTTGAGGTGTACACAGACTTCTCCACTTCCTGTATTGCTGTCACAACATTCATAAACTGTATTTGTGTCTACGAACATGATGGCAAAATATTGGATCTGCTTCTGTATTTTCATTACTTTTGTTGCTGTATCAGCAACTTGTTCGAAAAGGCTGCCATGCAAGCTGATATTGGATGTGCTTCTGTATTTTCATTACTTTTGTTGCTGTATCAGCACCTTGTTGAAGGCTGCAAAATCATTTTGTTAAAAGCATTATGGTAATTCACTGTTGCACTTCAAATAGTTTATCTCTTCTGTGTATCCCACCATTTAGCTTGTGAATGAAGGTTGCTATCATGTCACAAATTTAAAGGCTACTGAATTCCACAGATGAATCTAGTAGATAGAGGTTAAGCAAAAGTTGTTCATAACAAAATGTGTGCTACAAAAACCGAAGTGAAATGAACTAATATGCATGTGGCTCATATTTTGCAACGCGATTATCAATAAATATCGGTCGAATATACAAAATATTAATATGAACAGAAGTATGATAGCAAAGTATGGCTACCAGCAGTTATTAATATACAGTCATTTGTTTTACTGCTTCGCATAAACTGAGCCAACATTTACAGCCAGTATATTAGTTCTGCAACAGGTGACTGCCCAGATAACAAGAATCAGATCGATAAATCTGAGACTAGAAGTCACGCAAGTGATGTGAAATTTGTGAACAAATTTGCAGCAACTACGTGAAATATGCAAGCAAGTGCTTAACAAATAAATGTTACATAACTGCGTCAATAAACTTATGAGCAAAGATCCGTGCAACAATTGCAGCTTACATCAACTCTGTAACTGAGAGACTACAGTTCATATACTAGCTCATTGTTGCCACTGTAGAAGGCACCATCAGAGTCCTCATTCTGACCCAAGTCGCCAGGGTTTGTTGAATTATCAACAGCTCTGTTTGATTTCTTGCGAAAATCTTTGCCGCCTACTGCAACAATGCATAATGTGTTCTGTGAAAAACAGTTTATAGAAAATGTGTACAAAAACAGAGAAAGCAAAAATGTATAGACAGTCACAGCAACAAAATATTATTTGTTTATCAGAAGAGTCGAGTATTTATTCATTGGTGTAAATGAACATTTTGAATGATCAGCGCTGCGACTTTACACTCCGCAGGAAACAAATACTTACATTTGTCATTAACACAGTGTTTTAGTTATCTTGCCGAGTGATAACAGTTAATGTGTAAAATTTGACAAAATGATGGACAAAACATATTTTCTTTAATTGCATATTTGGCAGTGCTAGCATGAAAATAGCTGATAAGTATATTGCATGCACAATGTCCATCTGTCGTCAGTGAATAAGTCAGATGACGTACATGACAAGAAACGCTAGACTCAATCATCGGGAGAAGACGTCACAGCTAGTTAGGACACGTACAAAGACTGGGCTCAGGCTATCTCACACAATGCAGTTGAATGGACGCCATAACAGTTCCAGAAGAAACGAGGGCGATTGCGGATGAATTGGAAGAAAACTCCAAGGATCTGGATGCAGTGGGCTTGACGGGATGAAGCAACAACAGGTAGAAAATCATGACGAGTGACACAGCCTGTCCATCTGTCGTCAGTGAATAAGTCAGATGATCCTGATAGTCAGTAAGCTGGACTACTGTTGCTCAGTGCTAGCTGGCATGTCTAGAACACTGCAATGTCGGCTGCAATCAGTATTCAATGCTGCCGCTCGACTGGTGTTCTCAGCAAGGAAGTCGGAACACGTAACGCCACTCCTCCAAGAACTTCACTGGCTGAAGGTTCCAGAGAGAATCCAGTTACGTTTATGTGTTCTTGTCCACCACTGCTTTCACGGCAATACGCCACCGTACCTTGCTGAGACTATGTCTGACGTTGAATCACGCCGCCGTCTCAGGTCCGGATCGACATCGACACTGCTCGTGCCGTCAACGCGACGAGCCACTCTAGGTGACCGTGCTTTTCCAGTGGCCGCTGCACGGGCCTGGAATGCATTGCCTTCGTCGGTCAGAACATCGTCGACGTACTTGGCGTTTCGTCGCCAGCTGAAAACACTGGTATTCAAGGCGTCCTTTGAAGACCGGACATGATTGCGCTATCTATTTGTTGCAGTGTTAACTGCAAATTTTCACATGACGTTTTGTACAGTATTTCTTGTCACTATAATCTTAACATTTATAATAATAACAATAATAGCCGTAATGCCTGATGTGAGGTCTAACGTAAAGTTGTGACACTTTCTCTATAATGCATTGCAAAGTTTGAATGCAATTACAAACCTGTCAAGCATTCATCTGCTTCAACAGCAAGACTGAGTTGACTGTCTCTTGACGGTTCTCCACTTGCTAGTTCAGGCAACCTCTTGGGTCGAGATATTTCAGTACTGTCGAATGACTGTGAAATGCCAGTTGGAGATGCTGCGGAGCCTGCTGCATGGCCATCATCATTTACACTCCAATCATCTGTATTCTTGTCAGTCAATAACTCCGTATTTTTCTTGGCTACCTTGTCCACAGACGAATGATTACGAAGTGGTTCACCTGACGTTGAACCTGCAGTTTATATGTTAAAATTTAATTTATTCAGTTGAATAATGCAACACGTAGTGAAATGTACATAATTTATGCAATACAATATTTCACTTTGTATGCAACAATGCAACTTGTTAAAATATTTTGCATATATCATTTTGTACAATCAAATGTGATAATATTACCGTTGTTACTTAGTTTCTTTAACTGGCCTACATTTCTGAAGTTATCCAGGAGAAGGCCAGGAGTTCAAACAAAAACCATCAAGAATTGGTAGAATGGTAGTAGTATTCTTTATGGGACATATGCCATTCCTGATGTCCAACCAACAGCATCAAAACAGTTTTGCTACTACAAATGAGATAACAAGAAGCTCCGCGGTCACAGAGAGGTCACACGATGTTTCATGTCATTAAAAAACTTCCCAAGTGACTCGAGGTAGTTCAAAGTCATTCAAAACTACACTGATGAGTAGGGTGTGCATAAGGTCTTACTAGTTATCCATTGCAGGCCTAATATGTGTCTGTCTTGTACCGTTACTGACATATTCAACATTGACTATTGTTGTGACCTTGAAATCTCGGTCAGGGGTCGTTCGAGGTCAGTGAAAATGGTGCTGATCGATAAATATAGATATACTATAGATCATCTACGACTTACTATTGGTATGCCATAGTAAGTATAGCTCTATCTGTTATCATTTCAAGATATTCCTTATTCGGTGTTGAAGAATATCGTGACCATGAAATCTACATTATGGGTCGTGTAAGGTCATTGAAATGGTATTATTTGAAAGCTTGGGTACGGTTTCCTATATTCACATTCTATGTTATCTATGGTCATATCTTTAGCTGTTTCGACACAATACACAAATGTGACAGCCAGCCCATAAAGGTAAAGGTAAAGGCAGTGTATAGCAGTTAGTGAAGCACCTCACCGCTACGGGAGCCTGCATGTCATATGGGATCTCACAGAGTTACCTGCC
>Ga0209339_1001292_pt1 | contig 10544 bp, 8 predicted proteins | sample OlaalgELextract3_FD_187376 | JGI IMG/M metagenome (GOLD analysis project Ga0209339, IMG submission 187376) | Olavius algarvensis symbiont microbial communities from Tuscany, Italy - Type A ELBA extract 3 (SPAdes) (version 2) | ecosystem: Host-associated > Annelida > Digestive system >...
TTCCTGGTCATCCTTAAACTACAGGGTGGGCCAAAAAGTGACGAAATTTTGCATATTTTCAGACCCCGCCCGCAAACTTTCTGCTCTCACGCCCGAACGCGGCAGAATATTGTAATTCTGAAAAAAACTCGTTAAGCACAGATGGTTGCTGTACACGTAATGCCACGTTTCGTAAACTTTGGCATACAAACCTCTGAGATCCACCCGCACCTTTATTTTTCTTAAAAAGTAATAGGCTGCAACATGTTTTATTTCCATTCGCAATATGGCAGCACTGTTGGTAGGCCTACTGTTGCTATGGACACTGCTGGGAGGGATGGCCGAGTGGTTAGCGTCACCGGACTGAGATCAAAAGGGCGTGGGTTCGAATCCAGAAGTTCCAACAAGTACGGATCTAGCGAAGTCCAGGCGGCTCTGTGTTAACGATGTCCCTACAGCTCTAGCCATATCACAATACTGGCCCGATATGACGAAGTGCCTTAATGGAATAGTAATCTGATTTGCATACAGATGAAACGTGTTTATTTAAAGTGAGGTTTGAGTCCAGAGTGACACCGAGGGTACGTGGTGATGTAATCGGAGATGAGCACTGATGAACTGAGTATATGGATGACAGATGGTCTAGGAAAGTGTTGAGGTGTTGAGTTATTGTTATAACTAGCTTTATTTTATTTACGTTTGAGGCTGATGCCAAAAATAATCAATACAGCTCTCAAGACCAAGGCCTAGACCAAGGCCTGGACCTTCAAGGCCAAGGCCATAAAATTTGAACCTTCTTCATAGGAATCCTCCATAGACACAGATGACTGTTGTGTCACAGGTGCGTGATTCATAAAATTTGGCCTCAAGGCGCCTCGAGGCCAAGGCCTGGCCTCAAGGACTACATCACTGCAAAGAACCCACTATCGGACCCCTAAAATTCAAGATGGCTGAGATCTGCCATTTGAAAATTGTGAAATTGCTATAATCTCAACAAACAAGTAGCTCTGCTGTCGCAAGCAAGCCGCGCGAGGCTTCGTGTATGTATAGCTTCAATACAAAACGTCGAGCGCAGTCTTTTATTATTAGTTGCTTCGGCTTCAGATATACCACTGCGTAAAATTTAATTCTTTTCTGTTCTCTTCTCTTTAGCGTATTCGTCCATGCTGCAGGCAGTGACAAACATTCATTTACTGGTGCGTCGTCAACTGTGCGATATACACTGCATGGTCGTCCATCGCAACTGTTTTTTGCACTTCGCAGTTCGCGCGTCCAGCAACCGATCGGACGTTAGACCGAAATCGCGATTTCTGCCATACCACACCTGCATTCGACGCCCCCGTTAGGAGGGTTCCCGTTGGAATATTGCCATGCCGTTTGGTACGGAAAAACTAGAATGGCTGTGCTACCCGACGGTGAAAAAAATTGAAGATATGATTACTCGTTTTGACACAATCCATTAACTTAACGGACGGACGGACGGACAGACAGACACCGCATGACAGCAAAGGCTGCACTTGCACAGCATCGCGCGACGAAAATCATCCAATTTTGATGAAATTTGATACACAAATGCAGATTTGAAACTCGGTGACAGTCACATGACCAAATATTAAAATTTTTAAAATGCAAGACGGCAGACGGCCGCTATATTGAAAATTTGGCCATAACTCAGCAGCTAATGATTGTCCAATTTCATTGAGCTTTGCGTGTGGAGGCAGGTTTTTATAGAATTTTGGCAATGTGAGAGACATTGATCTTAAGTGCTGGAATTAAGTACAGTACGGTCTTTTACTCGGAATAACTTGTGACAAGCACCATTACATGATTTGGCACGATGAAGCAGTCACTAACGGCCCCAAAACACATGCCGTTGCCGGTCCAGCGGTCAACATTTCAGCTACCAACACGTCATTTCCATCATACTGTTTACAAACAAGCAGGTACACCGTTCCGTACACGTGCTCGACGTATGCTTGCTAGTAAAGCCAGGTTAAAGCAAGCAGGCAAGGCGAGCTGCCCGCTTATGGAATACGCCCCAGATTTTTTGTACGGCTTAATAACTACATTTATGACGTTAATGCACAAAACAATTTTCAGAGCTCTATGAGAAAACTTCGCCCCTGCCCCACAGCAAACCTCGACGCCTGTAGTCGGCACCCCAAAGGAGATCAGGATCATTAGGTCTTACTTTATTCACACTATTATTATTTCTACACTACACATATATTCATTTCAGCTGCATACCAATGGCACTTACAACAGCTGGAATAAATTTATAAATACACTGAACAGAATTAGTTGAACTAAGCAAATGCAAACAAATCGAAAATGATATACGAAAGTGATACTAACTGACGACTCTAGCCATGAAATCACCTTAGCATTGCTCTGACGGCGGTCTTCTTGCATCCCGATTACAAGCGACATTTCCAGCATTTTCCGTCCTCTTGTTGGCAATACTATAACACAAGCAAACAAGTTATACATGAGTACGAATGGGGAAATTCTGTAATATTCTTAATATTTTATTGTTTAGTTTTATTAGTTTATCCAGATAAGCAACACACGTTACTTGGTTGCAGGTTTAGTTTAGCGGTAACACGTTCCGGCTGATGAACGTAGTTACTCTACGCTAGGCCCGGTTAGTGCCTAGGTGGGTGACCGTCTTAGGACAGGTAAACCACCTCGGCGCAGGACCAGGCACCCAGGCCTACTCAGCCTGAGCCCGCCTGTGGGCTGAATGACTACCCGGCGAAAGCTGGGGGAGTAAACAGGCATATCTCGTGATACACCAGCCCGTATCCGTGGTCTCGCTGTGTTCGCAGAATGCCTGGCTGAATGGGTTGGCTTGTGGAGATCAGCGCCGACGTACGGGAAGCGGTAGCGCATTAGAGGCGTGCGCGCGACTATGTGCTATACAAATCCACGTTTACTTACGTACTTATTAGCATACATCTCAATTCCATATAGTAAGTGACTAGTGTGCATACAAAAAACTGATTAATAAATTTACGGGCACAGGAATGTTACCGTTTAATGTATAAATATGCCATGATTGTTCAAATTTTGCATCATTTGCTTACTGTTCACAAAACCAAACATTTCATCACCACCTGGGCTCTTGGTGGCTTAGCGCCCAGCCCAATAAACTACGCCCATGTCTAACACTGAGCTCGGAAATCGACAGCAACAAAAAAAACAGTAAAATCGGCAACAGTGGTCAATGTGATGCACTATTGCTTTGTTTTTTTTTCCAAATTTTTGGTAGTTATGCAGCATTACATCTTTAACTTTGCTATATGAAGATTTTATATCTATCGATATTTCCATTGCAACCAAAGTAAACAATGGCAAAGATTTTACAAACCTGCAGCGGCAGATGTTTGTCGACGACTTGCATGTGCCATCGACGCAGTCTGTGGAGCTTCTCCCTAACAACAACATTTAAAAATTTTACTTAAATTCTGCTATTATGTGTAATGTCAGCTGTAAACTGTAAAAAATAAAACCTATTTAAGTTTGGTAGTGACAACTATACACAACCAGGTTCTTAGCTGGATTCGATCATTTCTGACTGAACGTTCTCAGCGTGTGGCGTATGCCGGAAGTCTGTCGTTGCTGATCGTTTTGCTCTGGGGTGTACCACAGGGCTCCGTACTCTGGCCACTGCTGTTCCTTCTGTACATTAGCGCATTAGAGGCACTGCGTGATGCGCTATACAAATACACGACTACTACTACTACTACTACTACATGGCCGAGCTGTTCGACATCATAGCATCACACGGTGCGTCGGCTCACTTCTACGCCGACGACGGACAGTTGTATGTCAACTCGTTGGCGGCCGACACGGACGACACAATCAACTGCATTCAGGCCTGTGTGGCAGCTGTTGAGCAGTGGATGATGAGCAACCGACTGCGGTTAAATCCACAGAAGACGCAGCTGATATGGCTCGGGTCCCAGCAGCAACTGGATAAGGTCGCTATAACTGACATTCAGCTGCTGAACGCTAGCATCCACCCACCGTCTGCAGTACGAGATCTCGTTGTCACAATCGACTGTCGGCTTACGATGGCCGACCACATCATCGCCGTTTGCCGTACGGCTATCTCTGGCTGCGCCAGCTGCGAAGTGTTGTTCAGTCGCTGACGTCAGAGGCGGCGGAATCTTTGGTTCACGCCTTCATCAGCTATCGCCGGGGGGAGGGGGGGGCCTCGGGCCCCCACTTTTTGTCCAGCCCCCCCCCCCCCCCCGAAATTTGGTCAGTTGATTCTCAGGAAAATTGTTAAAATTGTTGCCACCAGATGTCAGATTTTAAGGCTAAAATGCACCAAATTCGATTTCGGCTGGGGCTCCGCTGGGGGAGCTTACAGCGCTACCCCAGACCCCCTAGCTGGATTTAAGGGGGCCTACGTCTAAGGGGAGGGAAGGGAAGGGAAGGGAAGGGGAGGAGAGGGGAACAGGGAGGGGACGGAAGGGATCAAGAAAATGGAAAGGGAAGGGATGGGGAAAGGTGAAGGGAGGGGAGGGGAAGGGGGACAGGGATGGGAGGGAAAGTTTACGGGACTAGGGGGAAGGGCAGGAAAATGAGTAAGAAAAAGGGGAGGGGAGGGGAGGGAAAATTTAGGGGGGGGCAGGCCCCCCAAATGTTTTTTCCTACAACCGCGCCTGGTTCACAAGTGCTTGAACGGCCGAGCACCTGGCTATATGGCCGACGACTTCCGTCTCGCCGGCCGCGGTCGTCCTGGTTCACGGTCAGCCGCCAGCATGATGCTGGACATCCCTCGCACGACGACGTCACTGGAAGAGCATTTGCCGTCGCCGGACCGCGTGTCTGGAACAGCCTTCCTCCTGCCATCCGTGATCCGTCACTCATTGTCGTTGTCAATCTTCGGAAAACGGCTAAAAACCTAGTTGTTGTTTAAGGGTCGCGGCGCTGGTGACTTATGAACTGGCGCGTTACAAATGTACTGACTAACTAACTAACCGCACTTGACACTTACCGGATCAAATAGTCGCCGGTTAGGATGGCGTTGGCGGGTACTTCGCCGAATATGGTCACCGGACATATCGAATCTGTAGAATTTCAAGCATAAAATGAATAGTGTTATTCTCAGTTTCCATAGACTGCTACTGCCAGCTATATTAATTACGTCACTGCGGCACACAGTATAACTAATAGGCACAGTTGTTCAACTTGAGCCGAGAAACGCGTGACCGGAAGTGCTTTAGCATGCAGCTCATTTTGGTCGTAGGCAAGATGGATATAATCAATCAGGGGCGGGTTCAAGATGCACACTTCTAGCGTAGAACTTTTTTCCTAGCCTAGCAAAAACCTCTTGAACGCACTTCTAACAGTTAGGAAAAAATTCCTAGCGTAGCAGAAAATTTCTTTGCTAGCTGTTTTGGCCACGCCCACTTATGGCGAAGGTGAAAGAAAAGTTTGTGTTTATTTTTTGTATTTAAATATTTCAACATTTGTGTTATAGTATGTTCAGAATCTGATCTTTTGAATAAGAAAAACAATGAATTATTTTAACGGTGGCCAGTAAACTTTTCGGTCACGTGACGTTCTACGCAGCAGACGAAGAAAGTGGTTCAAGATGACAATAAGGTAGGAGAAAAATGCTATGCTAGGAAAAAAGTTCTACCTTCATCTTGAACTCGCCCCAGATTTGCCAGATGTTATCATTTTGTTGAAAGTTATTGTCAGCTTATTTTGCATAAAAAATTATTACTAAGTACATTACTAAGAACAGTAATAACTGCAAAGTGTGCATGTATTAAGAATACCAACGTTTGTTTTTTCAAATGTATGCATGCAAGTCAAGTTGGTCAACATTTTAACCTACGTCCCAATTTTGAGTTATAAAAACGGCGTCACTATCCCATAATTTCAATTGGCATGGGGTCCAATATAAAAGGCCCGTGGCAACCTGGCCACCAATGTGAGTCGTTTCACTGGTCTATTATTTACACTGTGCTGCATAGGGCTGTTCCGAGTACTCGGGACTCGGGTAGCTCGAGCCTGCTCGGGTTGGAGCTCAAAAAAGCTCGAGCTTTATTTTCGAGCTCGAGCTGCTCTATAGTTTAAAAAATAAATTTCTATGCAAATTTCTATGCCTATTTACTAGCAAATTGTAGCAATCAGTAATACTTTCACAGTTAAAATAATGTTTAGTTAAGTCGTTCGGTTTAATTTTTTTAATTTTATGCAGTAATTTTGACTCATTTCGAACCGTTGTTATATTACAAACTTGAATGAGGAACCAGGTATCCGAAATTTTTGGACCACCCTATGGTTAATAGGTACTTCCGGTATTCATCGAGTACTCAAGTACTCGACAAGATACTCGACAGAGTACTCGAGCAGTAAAAAGCTCAATTTGCACAGCCCTAGTGCTGCGGCATCGCCTCATTGATGAATTTGATGGTGGTATTAGTGTTGTGCGATACCTGAAATTAAAGCGACGATAACGATACCGTCTCAGGTATCGCGATACTCGATACTACCGCGATACCGGAAATGCGCAGTGCAATTTTAATGTCGTTCAGAAATTCAATAACGCAAGGTTAGTTTTAGAGATGGGCAGTTTTTGTGAGTGTAGTCAGTAGTGCTGAGCTAATGCAAAAATATGAAAGTAGTTGTTGACTGCTGCTCGCGCACTCATTGTTGTACTGTGATAATTGTGATTTTCTGCGACTTTACTATTCGTTTCAGCATCTCAGGCTTGCAGCGTGCACGTTGCTAAGTGGTACGAGCTGCACGGTATCGTCGATACTCGCGATACTTGCGCCGTCTCACGGTATTTTGGACTGCTACGATATACCACGGTATATCGTGACCTTGGCGATATTGGTATCGTCACGTAGGTGTCGACGATAAGTATCGAGGTATCGTGGGTATCGCACAACACTAGGTGGTATAGCGTTTAACATCTCATTCAACACACTGGTCATTTACCAGAGAGATGGAATAATAAGTAGAGCAGCGGTTACCAGACTACTTGCGTGCATTTTGATACAGTGTAGTTGAGCGATAATACCGTTATTTGGACGGAGTTTATTTTTTTGCAAGAAACATTGCGCATTATTAGTTGGACTGTTTACGTTAGCGTCTTTCTGGAGATGACAGTAAATAGTTCCACTTGAAGCTCAGGTGCCGAAAAAATCTGAAGCTCAGAAAAAAATTCCAAATACGCCACTTTGATAGGCACACACCAGCCAATTATGCTACGACATCAAACTCAACTTTTTTGCATCTGTTGTTCTTTTTTTCTAACGGGCAAATTGCATTACCGTGAATGGAACTTTTAGCACCTGACCACCTGCGGCAGAATATCTGTTCACCATATAGGCACCAACCACATCACCGCCTATATGGATCTTTGGCTGGATGGATTCCTACGCGGTTTTAGCCGCTGCTCTACTTATTATTCCATCTCTCTGGTATTTACACAGGTCTGATAACCCAAACATCAGTGTTAACCCTTATCCCGGCAACACGGGGGTAAAAATACCCCCAGTCCATTTTTGCCTCTGTATCTCCAAAACGGTAAGAGATACGGCGATGCGCTTTTGCGACACTGTCCGGAACTCCGAAGGCTATTTATCGCGTATAAACTTATGTCGCATCGCTGCCGGAAATGTGAACATGGCGGTCTGGAAACCGGAAGTACACTTTACGAAATCAGCGAAAAGTCGTATGCCCGATTCTATTGTTTCGGATTACAAGCAACCAAGGTCCAAAATGCAATATGACGCCCAAAAACCTGAGATAGTAGTAACAGTAGTAGTAGTAGTAGTAGTAGTAGTAGTACACTCCCACCCCAACAACATACACTACTACTATGTAGCCAATGCTTATAATGCCTGTAATAAGTAATAACTAATAACTAATAATCAATTCAATTGTTGTTACAGTCTAAGTAAGTAAGTTAAAATGTAGGTATACGTAAGTAAGTAAGTAAGTAAGTAAGTAAATGAGTAAGTAAAGTAACCAACACCATACACTACTAACTTACTTTCGCAAAATAAATTGAAAAGTAAGTTAACAAGACAGGAAACCACTATGAAGTAAATAACCATGCCAGCAAGAATAGTGCATGTCTGCGCATAGTGCAGTACAGGGGGCGCGCAGCGAAGTGGTTAAAACTACTTCCGGTTTCAGCCGCCATCTTGGTTTTGCCCATATCTGTTATAAGTGGCATTCCAGGATCCGCACACCTCTGTCGAGGACACTGAAAATTTCCCACTGGGTATTTGAAATTATCCTCCGTCAGCCATACATCTATAAAATATGTAGATTTCATTTTGGCGGCCGCCATCTTGGATTTCTGGCGGATGTTGACGTCACGCAATACCGGAAGTTGCACTATTGAAAAGCTTGACACCGAAAATATAGGGATAGCCGTTGAAATTTCATTGCTATGTGCTTAAGAATTCGAGATATGCCTGGGGGTAAAAATACCCCCCAGTTGCCGCCGAACGTCGCAAAAAAACCGTTGCCGGGACAAGGGTTTAATCATCCAGTTGAGACCTCAACCCCAGGGCCAGCAGCTCACCATGTTACAATCATTCAACATGCTACGACTAATAACACGTACGCTGCAAAATACACAAATCAATGGTTGACGGGACAAAGATGCTATGTTTGCATGACAATGTGCAACACGTGACTGAAGTTTGACTCTGAACTGAACATGGCCATGTATTTTACATCATTATTTGTTGTATTGTCATTTTGAAGACAAATTAAATTTGGGAAATTTGCATACTATTTACGCAATTTTACAGAGTACCACTCCCAATGTACTTGAAACTTCTTCAACTAAAAATTTTATCATACTTCATGCACAGCACTAGATGCCAGATAAGAACAGGATACAGGTTGGCGGTTTGGCTTAGTGGTAACGCGTTGGCTTCGATCAACGTAGTTGCGCTACGTCACACCCGGTTAGTACTCGGATGGGTGACCGTCTGTGGACGGGTAAACCATTTCGGTATGTAACCAGCCAACTAGGCCAACTCAGCCTTTCATCCTTACGGCTACGGGGTCGATAAATCGAGTACCAACCTGCCCGGTTGGGGTGAAGGCAGGGCGGTCACCTCTGTCGGGTGGCAGGTAATTCTGTGTGACCCTATTGACAAGTGACGTCCCGTAGTTCTGAAGTGAATTTCACGAAATACGCTCCTTTACCTTCACCTTTTACACCAATAGTGTAAAATTAGAATGGTTCCGTTTCACTATTCCGACGGTCGCTATTCCGATGCTTGCTATTCTGACTGATCACTCCGGCGCCATAGGCCTACATCACGGACTATGCTATTGAAAAATGTCTGTTCACCCGTAAGTCCGTCTGTCTGTCTAACCCTAACCGCAACCCTAACCAGTAACCATAACCGTAACCATAACCCTGACCATAACCGTAACCCTATGGCCCTAAGTTGTCATTACGTGGATAGGATGTTGTTGCCATTGTTTATGATGAAAGAAATTTTGGAGTGCATTGCTGTCCGTCTACCCCAACCCTAACTGTAACCCTAACCCTAACCGTAACCCTAACTATAACCCTGACCGTAACCGTAACCTTGACCATAACCCTAACCCTATGGCCCTAAGTTATCATTTTGTGGATGGGAAGTTGTTGCCATTGTTTATAATCAAAGAAAATTTGGAGTGAATTGTTGTCTGTCTAACCGTAACACTAACCGTAACGATAACTCGACCATAGCCCTAACCCTTTGGCGCCGGAATGCTCATTCGGAATAGCAAGCGTCGGAATACCGACTGTCAGAACAACCTACAAGAATCCCAACTATCGTCTCGTAGGCCTACTATTAATCTTTGCTGAGCTGCAGCCGGTCACTGCAAAAGGTACAGGACCACAGGGTCACAGGGCCAGGCAGCGAGGTGAAATTGACTCTTCCCACAGGTTGTTTTGGTTGGTGTTTCATGATTATGTTATAGCTTTTGCACACGATATCGATTCTATAGTGTTGCTCCACCAACTTTCCGAGGTCTACTGGGGGATTTTCCAGGTTCGGTGCGGTTTTGTGGGGGTATTCAGTCACACAGGAAAAGTTTGGTCTATCCAGACCTCTAATATCGCTCAATCACAACTACTGCATCAAACCCAACACAAGGCTAATTTCTAACTTTGAAAAGCACCGACTAACCGTAACAATAAATTACTTCACTCACCGAATTATACACGAATACACGCTGATATACTGCACTGCGTGTATCTAACGCGTTCCGAGTTTCCAGCACGCCACATTCACATCCGTCACGGTCGTGTATATTTTGGTACGGTTACGCCGTATTTACTTCCGGTAGGGATAAACAGGCATCGTCGAAAATAAGTAAGCAGCTGGTTCTACATCGTATACGGGTAGGACGTGCCAAATGGGATAGCCCTACCGGTGGTCGGTAGGGCTTACCCGACGCGGTAGGGTCTACCCGGCAATAAAACTTGCACGTGTAGGGTCTTCCCGGCAAACACATAACTATATATATATATATATATATATATATATATATATATATATATATATATA
>Ga0209339_1001294_pt1 | contig 10528 bp, 4 predicted proteins | sample OlaalgELextract3_FD_187376 | JGI IMG/M metagenome (GOLD analysis project Ga0209339, IMG submission 187376) | Olavius algarvensis symbiont microbial communities from Tuscany, Italy - Type A ELBA extract 3 (SPAdes) (version 2) | ecosystem: Host-associated > Annelida > Digestive system >...
AACTGTCAATAGAAGCCCACACCGGCACTCCTCCCGCTGCTGACTGGAAGCGCCCGCCGGGTCGTCCACGGAGAAATTGGCTGCAGCAAGTGGAAGAAGACGTTGGCCTATCTGTTGGTGCTGCCTAGATCGCGGGCCAGGATCGTTCGATGTGGAGGACGCTACGACCCTCAGCTGGTCAAGCGCAGCAGTGAGTGAGTGAGTGAGTGCAGTCAACTCAGAATATACCGGTATTCGACATTGTAACCCTTCTCAAAAAAGTAATTTTGTATTCGTATTTGTTCCCTTTGCAATAACAGGCAGCGCTAATTCATCAAATGCCTTACATAAATACTAGCGGTCTGTAGAAAACATGCAACTGTGTGACGTTGTACGCTGGTTAATTGTCGTTATTTATTGCAAATCTCGTGGGTCGGATAGTGTCAGGAGTGTTGGTTAGGGCCATTTTTCAAATAATTTCATGCCTAGTGGGTTGGTTAGTGTCAGCTTTCAAAGTTTTGCTTTAAGAATGTTTGTCTGTCATGTTTTTTTCCATCCCATCTGCCGTCCCGTGTCAGAAAGGTCAATTTTCTGTCCCTCCTGTCCTGTCATGTTTTAGGAGACCCCATAATGGCGCCGTTACGGTTCCGTGCCGTTGCGTGTTTTCTACGGACCCTAAATACTAGTCACAATTTTTCTGTACGTTTGTTCCCCCAAAAGTAAAAATTATACGTTCCAGACGTCGAGTATGCACACAGCAAAATGACTCGGCAGCGAATAAAATCCAATATTCGTTTAGTCAACTGTTTCTTGTCTTCACGAATGAGAAGTTAACTGATGCTAATAATAGTGATTGTGAATGTAAACAACTTTATACAATCCCGTAAAAATGACACCTCTATACCTCTTCTGAAAAAGTGGCTAATTGTAAGCCTTGCTCCCACGCCTTAATAGGCTGTTCAGTATCCAGCCGACTTTTGGATTTCTGTTTCGGTGGCATTACAGCATAAAATTAAGTTAAAAGCATAGCCATTCCTAACTACACACAGTTTACTAGCGCCGCTGCTGTGGTAACCACGCATGCGCATAACTAACTTTTTGTCACCACTAATAGTAAAGTAAGTAACGACAGCATCGCATTCTACGTAATTTACAGCAGGGGGTTTAGAAAATTCGGGCGATATTCTGAGCCAATATCTGGCTTCATCGCGTGCTATCAACGCTACGACCGGCTAGATGTTGTTAACACGGTGCTACCGGACCGTGGCAAGTTGTGACACTTATCGCTGGTAGTAAGCGGCGAAGCTTGTTGATGGCGGAACTTCGCGGAAGACGACAAAGAAATGTTTATGACAAGGAAGTCTCAACGCTACGCCAACGACAACAGAATAGCATTTAAGTGTGCGCAGTGATATATCTGTAGCCTATGCAACTAACAATAAAAGACTGTGCTCGATGTTTTGTATAGGCCTATGAACTACTGACTAACAGCTGGACACGAAGCATCGAGCGGCCTCTTTGCGACAGCAGAGCTACTTGTTCCGCGTACGTTGATACATTTCTGCCAATCTATAATCCCGGCGGGATCCCAGGATTACATATTCCTCAATCCCGGATCCCGGGATTGAGGACAAGATGAAGCTCATCAGCTGTCGCAGAGAGACCGCGCGACGCTTCGTGTCACTGTCACTGAATATTCTGCTAAGTCACTCATTCGAAATGACACTGCACTGTTGAGTGTGGCATGTGTAAGTCCGTATTAGTATTCCATTGAAATTATGTCTGTATTCTGAGATATATTCAGCGTCAAAGAATGGCGTGACCTTAAAACCGGATCAAGGTCATTGAAGATGGCGCTGTTCGATAGATCATATGCGACAATCTATTATTCGGCCATTGTAAGTACCGGGTATCGCTCAATTTTATACAGTGTATCATTTTCGAGTTATTTGACGTTGATACCATACGAAAGCTTGTGCGGTTTCCTATTCGCCTTAGCGGCATGGCCGTATCTTTAACCGTTCGGCTGTATTCAGCGTCAAAGAATAGCGTGACCTTGAAAACTAGGTTGGGGTTGTTCAAGGTCACTGAAAATGGCGCCGTTCGATAGTTCATATACGACTTTCTATAGTGGTCCGCCATTATAAATATGGCTCTATTTTATACCGTTTTTGAGTTTTGACGTTGAATAATATATGCTATCATGACCTTGAAATATGGATTAGAGGTCACTCAACGTCATTCAAACTGGTACCATTCGAATTTCGAAAGCTTGAGTGCGGTTTTCTATTCGCCTTTCGTAGTAACTAACTGAATGGCGGCTTACACTCCTCGGATGAAGACGCTGTTTCGTGGCTGACCAGTTATGGTTATGACACGCATATGCCTATACGAGAAGAAGAAGTAACTATTGCTCTATCTTGCATCATTTGCGAGATAAAGCGAGATATTGGTCGAAAATCGTGATTTTTCATACCCCCTTGCATTCGACGCCCCCGTTAGGGGGGGGGGGTCTCGTCGGAATATTGTCATCCCGTTTGGTATGCAAAAAACTAGAATGGTGGGACTACCGGATGGTTAAAAAACTTTTGAGGATATTTATAACCGTTTAGACACAATACAGACAGACAGACATCTTGCCACTGCATAGTCCGCGCTATGCGTACGCGTCGCGCGGTAAAAGGATCCGGGATTGCAATCCTAGTACCATTCGAAAGCTTGGGCACTAGTTTTCTATTCGCATTCCATAACAAAAATATGGCCGTCTCTTTTAGCCGTTTCGACACAATACACGAACGTGACAGCCAGTTTGTTTTGATGTACGACGACAACTAGGTTATTATGCCACATAACATATTTTCTCTACTAACGCAAATTGCTAAATTGGCCATATGTCAGGCGCGCTTTTTCTGCAAACGAGCGGAGTTTACGCGCTCGCGATATAACCGCACTTTGCAGGGCATCAACGTATAGCAAAAAGTGAACACCCAGTCGAGATAATTGCATCTGTGAGGGTAGGCCTACTTTCGTTGACCTCACGCGTTCTATCCACTGTTTTCTTTGTCGCCGGCTGGCCGTGAGCTGCAGCTACAACAGACGGTCACGTCCGTACTCCGTACAGACAAGGGAGCGGTTGTTTACGACGACTGCGGTTCGCTCGCGTTCCCGTTTGCCATCAGTCACTTGCTGTCAATGCGGCGTCGATACTGTCCCAGATAGTGCAGATAATACCGTCTACGCTTGCCGGCCGGTCTGTCTGGAATCCATATCTACACTTGCAGTGTGTACATAATCCGTCGGTCGCTGCTAACATCGTTCGTGTATCAGTTTTCAGCAGGTCGCGTCGGACATGCAGAACGAGTGGCGAACTGGTTTATCCAGCACCAGCCAAGCTTCGTTTTAGTCGCTTGCGCTTCTTTGTTTGTTTGTTTGTAAAATTGTAACTTTGTACTTTTAGTTTGTACTTTGTACTTTTGAATTTTAGCCCAAGTTCAGCCCAAGCATTTTGACAGAAATTCACACCAAGTACCGCGAGCCCACGCAGTACTATTGAGTAACGCCCACTAAAGACCCGTTTATAGCGACACAACTCAACTCAACTCAACTGAACTCAACTCGACAGCGTGAACAACAGTTGACACAGTTTGTAGGTCGTGACGTCATAAACAAAAACATGACTGACTTGGCTGTACGAGCTGTTCAACTGGGTCAGTTGAGTTGAGTTGAGTTGTGCCGCTATAAACACTCCTTAAGGAATATCAATAAAGCGATGCTAGCCACTGCTGAGTTGGTACTTAGTGAAGAGGTTAGTTGTGCCTGACACCGTTTTAGCTAGGTTTAAGCGGCTGTCACAAGGCACAACTTTCTGCGCAACACCTTATCCAGTAATCCAGCGTCACCACTGGCACTAACCCATTTATACTTGATTTGAGTATGGTACCGTGGCAACAGTCAACGCCATGGGGGGAGGCGCGATAGGGGAACGAGGGGAGCCACAGGACCCCAGTTTGATTTGCCCCCTCTGCCACCCCGTTTTTCCATGGCGCCGCCTATGGTCAACGCCATAGATGACATATAACACAGGCGACCTTTCCCACTGAAACAAACCTTACACTACGCCAAGTTCGCCAACCACCGTAGGACTAGGAGGTCAAGCGGGTCAACCGGACAAAACCTACTATTCTAACCTCCTTTTTTGCTACTGTGAACCCGGCGGGGAAGTTAAGTAGGCTACATGCACGTAATTGGAGTGAAAAGAAAATGCACGTAAAACAAACTACCAACACAACATTTTTGATCTGGCCCATATCAAACAGTTACATGACCTGTGATACCATCGCCTCTGAAGTTACGACCTACTGCGTTATAGAAATGTATATTACACGTGTTATTATTATTACTAGGCATGTGTCAAACAGTCTAATAATGTAGTCCTACTGTAAGACTATTTTGTAGCCTATTTTTCAACCATTTATCGATTATATTTCTAATTTTCTACTACCGTTTATCTTATATCCGGGTTGCGACTCTGCGAGTCTGACATCGCATTATAAAGGACGATAACGACCGTAATGATGACCGGCCATCAATAAGAACGCTTAATGGTCTCGCTAAATCATTCACCGTACGCAGATCTCATTAGAGTTCGGTGCATCGCTAATAAGCAGGTGCCCTTTCTGTTCTCAGTTCAGTTCTTATTACAGCAGGCAGCAGCCGTACTCCAGCACTAGTAGTGCTGCGCAAATCGTGACTGTACTATATTCGTTTCGTCAATTCCGATTCGAACATGAGTAAATAAATAAATAAACTGTCATCTGTATAAGGAAAACGGCAATTTTCTGTCCCGAAAACGGTATCGCATTTTAACTGAGCTGCAGCACTCTAGTTAGTACGCTGTGTCTTAAAAATATTCCCCATGATGTTTGATAGTAACTTTGGCAAATGTGGACCGATTTTCAAAATTCTTTCACCAGGTGATTCGTAAGAAAATTCTGTATGTGTACACCATAGAGATTCCCACCTCACCTGCAAATGAATATCAGCTTTCGGGCTGAGTAATAATAATGAATGGCGATGGTGGGTGTAGATTCTGGCAGCCTGTACAGGCGGACTCACAGCTAGACCCCGAAATCGATCGAGTCGACCGATCGAGTCGATCGTTTGACGATGGAGTCAGTCGAGTCGACTGGCCAGTGAAAAGTCGAGTCGATCGATCGAGTCGATCGTACGTCTTTGAAGTCGAGCCAGTGGACTTTCAATACTTATGAAGTGAACGAAATCGGTTCGGTAATCATCCACATCACGCCTGTTTATTGGAGTTTTTAAAGCAGGTTCTGAAGACGATATGAAGTTAATTGGGAGACTTTTTGTGCGGACGGGCAAAACACGCTCGTTGTCGTCTGATGTTTGGCAATTCTGACCACTGTACAGCAAGTAGACCAAAACCATTGTCGAACATTCAGCCCCAATCAATTGATGCCGTTGCAGGTATAGCCAAATGGCATTAGGCCTTAATTGCTTTTCTTAGAAATAACAAGAGGTCGTAGCAAATTAGCAATACTACTAAAGGCACATCGTTAGCCGGACATGCGCATCCGCTACTTTACGCCATTGGAAGGCTTAAGGCACGCCCTCTGTCGGACTAATTTTGCACATTACCAGTGCACTCAACCACATTTAGATGCAAACAGAACAACTTCGTAGCTCGATCACACTTTTTTATCGCGTGTGAGCACAATGACGCGCGATATTGATATAGCAAATCTGTCTGTCTGTCTGTCCGTCCGTCTGTTACGTTCCGGTATCAGGTGAAAACAGCTCAACATATCGTCATAGTTTTTTTACCTTTCGGTAGCCCAATCATTCTAGTTTTACCAGCATCAAACGTCTTCACGGAATTCCGACGGGGTCACCCCTGCGGGCCGCTAAATGCAGGTTGGGTATAAAAATTTCGCGATTTTCTATCAATAAGTCGCTATATCTCGCAAACGATACAAGATATCGCCATAGTTACTATGGAACGCGAATAGGAACTCGTATGCAATCTATCAAATGGTGCCATTTCCAATGACCTTGAACGAACCCTAACCCTGTTTTCAAGGTCACACCAGACAGTCAGTCGTGTTTACATAATGACATAACCTCTTTGGCGGATGTAAAAGCAACAAATGCGGGACGACAGTTCAGGATACATTTAATATTCTGAGTGTGTCATTCATTTAAGATGCGGATATAGTGGCCGGAAGGTCTTCGTCTGTCAATCCGCTATGTCTATACATGAGAACACGACCGCGAAATGGCTTCACAGTTCACATACAACGCACACAATTCATACAACAGGAAGTAGGACTAAACTATCAACCAAAAAGTCGATCAAGTCGATCGCCGTTGACCAGAGTCGAGTCGAGTCGAGAGAGGGGTCAAAAGTCGAGTCGATCGATCGAGTCGATCGGCAATTGTCCTGGATCGATCTTGTAGCTCGACTCGATCGATTTCGGGGTCTAACACGCTCACGCAAGTCTGCGACCAGGTTTGCAGCTTGCTAGAATAATGGAATGCGGACTCACAGCCTATCGTCTGGCTTGGTCTTGGGTCGGCGGCCGCTTGGCGCCATTCTACATTCATCAAATAAACCGGGTGAACTCTCGCAATGGCTCTGCGATGACGACAGCACCATAAACATTGTCTTGGAGTTATTATTAATATTATGTTGCTACACTACCTTGTGAAGTTCAAAAATCCAAAAATGTTACAAAATTTGCACTTTGAACGTGAATCTTAATAATATGTTTAACTAAAATTTAATGTGATAACCTGCCACAACATCACAATTTTTTTTGGTATTTCTGTGTTTTTGTGCTTTTGTATTTGGTATTTCGCTACGCTTTATTGGTTATATCAATTTGCTATTACCGGTAGTTATCATTGGCGGCCAGTATGATTGAGTTATCCTTTCTAGCAGTCTGCCTATCGTTTTCATGACAAGCACATGTATTGTTTTTCGTCGTAAATAAACTTGGCTGCTGCTCATTACCAAAAGCTGACTGGAACAGATTTTATCGACACCGCCCATCACCAAGTACGGCGCAGAGGCCACGGCCGGGCCTGTGTCCAGTTCCATGGCCTGGCACGCAAGCAGCAGCAGCTGCCTGAGCCTGACAGACTGCCGGCCGGCGATTGATCGGACCAACCAAGCAGCCAAAGTACAGTGCCTGCCGGCCAGCCGCGCTGCGGCCGATCTGGACCGCGGAGCAGCGAAATGTCGAACAAAAACGACAGCTAGCAGCAGAGGCGTCACAACTAACCGACGGATTCCAATCCGCATACAACAGTAGTAACATAGTTGCGTCCAAAGTCGTTGTCTTACTTCAGTCAACGGTTAACATCGACATTTCACGACCCAATTATGAGTATGAGTATAGGTATAGGTATAGTATAGTAGAGTTTAACGTCCCACTCGACATATTATAGGTCATTTCGGAGACGGTTTTACGGGTCACATGATCCAACCAACAGCGTCATAGCACTGTAGGACGATGGTTAGTCAACAACGCCAAGGGCCAATCACACCAGGCTCAGCTCACTAAAAGGTAAAGAGAAGGATGTAAGCAAAAAAATTTAGCACCATTAAGACCGAAGACACAGAGGCGCTTGGAAGACAGAGAGCTAAACCAAGCAAGATCAAAGCCCGATACAATCAACCGACACGTAAGAACTGCTGGTATCTTTGTGCACTATTATAATAGTACACACTACTGTAACACAAAGACAGTTTTTATTTATATTCCCCTTCCTCCAGACCAACATCACATCTCAGATGTGGCCAACTGGAGATAAGGGGGGTATGAGTATGAGTAAGTTACGTGATTCTTGAAACAGTTTGGACGCTTGAAATTTCGTCAGCACTCTCTTCCACCAAGCTCTTTCCATTCCATTTTATTTGTATCACTCCAAGATTAAAACTTATTTTTCCAACAAATTCTTCCCATCATATTATAACCCTCCTACCTTCCGGACAACTTTTCACGAATTATGCAACTGTTTAAGTTTTAGAGCTAACACTAGTGAGACTGCCATTGGTGACTAACAAAGGCTACTTACTTACTTATTAAATTTATCGTATGTTACGTATATATATCCGCGAACTCGCAGAATAGTTCGCAGCAGTGAGAATCGGGTCTTCAAAGTGTAGGCGACAGAAAAGTCGCAGGCAAGCACTGAATGCAGATCTGAAATTCACCGTTTTTTTCTATTATCGGAAGAGTCCGAGTACTGTTCAAATTCGAATTCGAATTCGAACTAGTCATTTCTAATTGTTTCGTCAAGTCAATGATTCGTGACTCGTCAGTAGAAATATCGAGCACCCTGATAATCGTTTCATAACAAGCGTGGCGAGTTTATGGGCTCCACGAGTAAGCCCCCGCCACTAGCATAAATTTCACATGGGTGAAGTTTTTCACGGGGGTTTGCTATGGGCCTCGTTTGCTGTCTCTCTAGGTCGATCGTAGGGGCCTAAGAATGGGTTCTTTAAAAAGCCATGTAGAACTTCCTATTGGTCGTCAATAAAGACTGCAGCTATTATAAATTACTTAGTATTTTTTCCGAAAACCGCGTTTCTGTGTACGAGTTGCAGGCGACAGACGAACAGAAAGACAAGCAGACGGACAGTGCCATTGCGTAAAGCCCCCACTGAAGCGGTCAGGACTTAATAAAGCGTTTAATGCAATGTTATATGTCTTGTTCGTTAAGATCTTTAGTCACTTGATAAACAGCGGATCTACGAACCGACGTCTGATCTTTCCCACATATAACCTAGCTCAGGCTATAATAGCTGACGCGGATGGCGAACGGAATTCGAGATATTCAGCGGACCGGAATATTCCATCTCCGCACACCTACGTCGGCAGCAGACGAGACGACCGAGTAAACAGGAGTGAAAATGCGGTCACGTAGAGGACCGGGATTGTGCACAGGCCGGCACGCACCTGGCTGCGAGACCGCGAGTGAATGGAGTCGGCCTGGTACGACAGCTGAGCGCTAGTAGAACAATGAATGAGCAGCCGAAGAACGGGCCAGACAACTCGTTGTGCGTGATCGACGGCGTAAGCGACACAAAGAAATCGCAGACATATCGCAGCCACATTGACAAAGATGCATAGTCACCGCCGTAAATCATTGATTGCAACGACACCTCACACACACGCGCATACTGCAGATCTGCAACATGCATGTAATCGCGAAATAGGATTTGTCATGCATGGACGTAGCGTCATAGCAAGTTTACGATTCTAGCAGATGACTCCCCTGGAGACAACCCCATACCGAAAATACCCACCCCCCGGAGATAACCCTCCCCCGTCCCGACTCTGGGTCCTGACCCTAACCCACCCACGACGTGGGGTTCTGACCCTAACCCTAACCTACCCATGGGGCGGGGAATTATCTGAAAACTGACGCTAACCCATATATATTCCCGTCCCTAAGACTAACTAGTACACGGGGGTCGGGGGTAGCTTCGGGGGCGTTTTCGTTAGGGGGATTATCTCCGGGGAAGTTGTCTCCAGGGGGTTATCTCCGGTTACCCAATTTTACCGGGTGCATTCAACCATCATACAGCTGATAGCTGATAAATAGCATCAGATTTGGCACACTTTTGCAAACTGCTCCAGTCCAAATAGTTCAGTACTGTGTAATTTTGTGCATTTTATGTAGTATTGTGTAACTGTTACTACTCCGCTGAGGCTGGCGGAGTAATGTGATCGGTCGTTCTATCATTCTGTTTGTCTGTCTGTCTGTCGTCCTGTGAGCAGGATAACTCACGATCGCGTTAACGGACGTCGACCAAACCTGATATAGGCATGGGCATTGGGCAAGGCTTAACTTTCGGTGGTGAATGGTGATCCTGTCCCGGATACGGATTCCGGATCGCTTTTCCATTTCTCTCATCATTGCGGAATATGGGGATTTTATTAGATTTATAAATTAGGCCTAGTAGCATTCCTCATACGTACAGTCACCGGCAGATTTTTACGATATTTGGCAGAATAACTCATGCCGACAAGAGAATGAATCCAATACATTTTGGCAGTGATCCGGCAGACATCCGGCTGCGGATTAATCCAGAAATCCGGATTTGAATCCCGGATCAGCTTCTGGCCTTGGCGGAGTTTGCGCTGTCTGAGTGCTTTTGTGTTTGATCTATATGGGATCTGGACATTTCCCCTGGACATATTGATTGGCGGATTGGCTTAGTGGTAACGCGTTGGCCTCGATCAACGTAATTGCGCTACGTCAGACACGGTTAGTACCAGGATGGGTGACCGATGTAGACGGGAAAACCATCTTGGCGTGTAACCAGCCAGCTAGGTCGACTCAGCCTTCTACCTTCTGTGGGACGGTAAAATGAGTATCAGCTTTCGGGTTGAATAATAAAAATTAGTCCCGTACGGGCACTGACGGTCGACTTCTAATATATAAATATTCTTTCGCTGAAGCAATCGAAATATTGCCGAAAATTAACGCGTATAATCAATATTACTTACGCAAGCAG
>Ga0209339_1001296_pt1 | contig 10523 bp, 8 predicted proteins | sample OlaalgELextract3_FD_187376 | JGI IMG/M metagenome (GOLD analysis project Ga0209339, IMG submission 187376) | Olavius algarvensis symbiont microbial communities from Tuscany, Italy - Type A ELBA extract 3 (SPAdes) (version 2) | ecosystem: Host-associated > Annelida > Digestive system >...
AAATGTTCAATCATTTTCTAATTATTAATCAGGGCTGGGTTCTTTTTTAAGTTTTATAGAAGAACAATTCGAGTTCAGTACGAGGTCTTACAAGGACCGAACGACGATATATATCTCAATGTATACGTCGGTTTGATCACAGACAAATCGCAGCGAAATCGTATACCAGAGAGTGACTTCAACTCGCAGCCATTCATCGTCATACCATGCTCGTATCGTAGGCTAATATTAGCGTAACCACGTCTTAAGTGAGTTTTCAAAAAGTGTCACTACAAAGCAACACTTTGCTGCAGGAACGTAATTTTTTGCTGCTACAAACGTCATGTACCAACAAGCTATTGCAACTAGCGCAACATGTGAGCTGTGCTACCACCAGCCACAAATTTTAACATAGGCTCGCACCTATTCGCCATCTTTCGCTACTCAACAGCAATTTCAAATAATTTGTCGCATTTATTCACCAATAAATGGCCAATTTAGCCTAAAGTCAATGGATATGATATGTGAGCCTTTGCTGTTCTGAAAGTTTCATAATGTTATTTTTTTTCGTTTTTAACAAGCAACGCATACATACGCCGCCAAAACAGGTAACTTGGTTTCACCGGGCGAGGTAAAAACTAATAATAATAATAAACTAGAGAGTTAAGACCGTGCGCGTTCATACGATGCCTCCGCCACTGGATCGTTCGACATCAGTTGTAAAAAAAGGCTTTCTGTAGCGGCGTTGCCATGGCAAGCAAAAAGGCGCAATGAACGTATCGACAAATGAAGCTGTCTGTGTCGGCTGTTGAAAGATAGTGTATAATGGTCTTATGAACTTTGAAGTCTATTGACTATAATGTTGCTATGACATTCATTCTTAATAATAATAATAACAATATGACTAAAGAAACTGCTGTAAAAGTCTTGATATATTTATGTGAAATCTGTAAGTGAAATTAACGTGAACTTGTGTCCGCGATCACATCTGCTGTCATATGTGCAGTGAAATTTGTGAATTCATTCGCTAGGCGTCAGCACCTGTTTGACATCGCGGCAAAACCGATTGACGTCGATTCGAAGTTTCGGTGGTATTCTGCTCCCCTGTTCCTTTTCCAATTTCGCCCAAAATGTAACCATTTAATCTGTTCGTGGTAGCCATTACCTGCCGCGAATTTCATTGAAATCCGTTCTGTGTTCTCGCGAAGCGAAAGCAATATCTTTGGCACGGCACGAGACAGAAGCCGCGATGGACAAGGCAAAAACATAACGTCTCCGGTGCAGCAAATGATGATAAGTGATATGGAATGGAAAGTTGTTTGGAGCCGGTCTATAGCTCTTAGATGTTGGACGCTGGTTGACGTCAGTGATGACGTGTGTGTCTAGCGTTAGCTGCATCAGCATCGACCACGTCACGTCGAGCGTGACGTCCACATATCATCTGCGTCAGTCTGTCGTGGTCCAGTCGACCGTCACCACGTCGGTAGTACGCCGTCGCGTCCGACCGACTGCGTTCCCGCGGCGGCGACAGTTGTAAGTCGCGCCGACGTCGTGGCCGTCTTTCGTCCGTCCTGCACGCTCTGGTCGCAGTACCGCCGGTCGCTACTGGCGACGACCAGACCGTGTCGGTCGACGTCGACTCATCTGTCGTGAGTGCCGCCGCCGCCGCCGCCGTCGAAGACTTGCGGTAGCGAGACAGCAGCCCGTCAGACGGGTGTCTGGTCGGCAGTCGTGCTGACAACGGTGAAGTTGGACGTGACAACAGTGTCATGCTGAAAGACAGACGAGCCACTGACGTCAGCGCCTGCAGCATGCGTGGCAGCTGTCGTCCACCTGATTACACACATTATATCTCTCAACAACAACAATATTATTATTATTATTCTTTTTTTAATTTTTTTAAACCCTCGTAAAAATGATGTCTTCAATGCAAGCCGAGACTCGGGTAGCGCATGTGCTACAGTCATTACGACGGCGAGTAAGTATATCTGGACATGGCAGGAGTCTGTAGAGGAACACGACCAGTACAAGCCACAGACAGACAGACAAACAGACAGACATACAGACAGACTAGCAGATGAAACGTGAAACTCAAGTAGTACGTAAGTAAGCATAAATAGTTTACTCTTGTTAGGCGAGCAAGTGTTGATGTCCTTCTTGCCGACTCCAGCGCGTAAACACAATTGTTGTAACGCATCAACTTGAGACTGTTAGTACACAACAACACTTCAAACTACTGTCATTATTATTATTATAAATGTTAAGATTATAGTGACACTATCGCAAAATAATGCTGCAGGGGCACTGCAAAGGCATATTATATCACAACGTAAAGCTCGACACGAGCGTTGTGGCTGGAGATGACACCAGGCTCTAGCCAGTCAGCATCATCAACCCGGCGGTAGGCTGCGTTGTTTTCCGCTCTTACTTTCCCACTTCCCAGTGTCACCGCCCTTTGATCAGTATCAAATTATACAGAGGCACGAGTGTACGAGGGTCGCTACATAATAATGGAACGTCCGGGAGTAGAACCCGAGATCTCTCGATTACTAGTCCGATACCACCCGCCACTGTCATGTGGCGTGATGGTGTCAAACTGAATAAGACACTTTAGTGTAAAGTGTTCGAACTACATTTTGAGAACTGTTTTTGCAACCAAATCTTGATGTATGTTATTTCAAGATTGTATCGTGACGATTATTAAGCATTATTTACACCGTCAGCACAGACAACTCTGACAGTGTGTAATTCTAGTGTCAAGTAAACACCGCATCTTCTCAGAGCACAGTAACATCTTCTACGCAGCTGTACGTGGCCAGTCTTGCTACTCGATCCATCCACAACTATTGTCTAATGTCTGATTTCACATTTTAGCAGTTTACTACACTCACTTGAATTATGACGCAAAACGCTGATAATTCGACACACGTGTGCTGACGACTTGGGAAAGTAACTCTGTAAATAAGAGATACCACGTGACGTCAGACACAGCAATGCTCGCCCCTCGCACCGCTTGAAACGTTCAGTACTAACGACTTTCACAAAGATATCGCTAATTAACGACGTATGAAAAAATTTTTGATCCAGGGATTTGCATTTTGGACAAATTTATGAGAAAATTGAACGGCGTAATCGTGGAACCAATTGCCATCTACACTATATATTGGAAGTTTGACGACGACAGCTTAATCGTTTCATTGTGATATCGCTAAGAAAGAACAGAAAGAGAAACATGAGAACGGAAAGAAGTGACAGCGTCTCGACGGAGTATGTCAACAGATACAGACTGTTTGACGTTGTCGCTCGTCCTCAGCACGCTCGAGCAGCTTCTCCACACGTCGTCGAGCTCGTCGCTGAAGTCGGATACGGAACTCCTGCCGCTGTTTCACCGTCGTTATTATTCCTACAACAGCGACAGTTTGAGTTTAAAGTCATTCATCACATTCCATTCATTCTCGTCGCCACATAACGTCTACCTACGTACGTTAAGTTTCTGCGTCATTTCGACATTTTATTTTGGCATTTTACGTTCATGTTTGGAGATTGACTGTCGCAGAAGATGAACGTCTACGAACGAAATGACTAGATAAGCGCATTTTACGACAGCATTTTAGTCGAGAAGCGGATGTGGCGTGGCGTAAGATGGTATGGCTTTGGCGACTGACTGGCGGTCAGGAGTCGCGATGTGTTGCCGAGCTAATAAGACAATTAATTAAGTTGTCGAGTGATGATGGCGCTACAGCAGGTGATTTAATTACGGTACGTCAAGCTGGCCGGCGAGATACTGTTTTCGTACCGTGCGTTTCTTTGTTTCTTACCCGCCATACGTTAGTATAGAAGGTGTATAGTTTACTTTTTTGTATGTAAACTTATGCATGTCGGTTACAGATTTCTCGCCAGCGTAGCAACTGATGCATGGGCTTGAAACTGTTTGCCTCTCAGACGTCATTTCACCCATTTAACTGCGATTATTTCGAAAACAGTTTATCGGAGCGTTTCATGTCAACGAGGATTTAAAATTAGCGCAAAGGGAGCTTTCCAATAATGTAAGGTTCGTGGCGGTGTCCCCAGGGGCGTCTGAGTTTTTGGCTACTTTTTGAGTTAAACGGTTCAAGATAAGCTGCACACAGGTCGCCGGTTCAGTGTAGCAGTAATACGTTGGACTTGATCAACGTAGTTACTACGCTAAGCCCGGTTAGTGCCTGGGTGGGTGACCGTCTTCGGACAGGTAAACCACCTCGGCGCAGAACCAGGCACCCAGGCCTATTCAGCTTGAGCCCGCCCTCTGTGGCAGGCTAGTATGGGTACCCAGCGAAAGCTGGGGAAGTAAACAGGCATATCGCGTGATACACCAGCCCGTATCCGTGGTCTTGCAGTGTGGTGCTGGTGCCTGGCTGTACGGGATGGCTAGCGGAGATCAGCGCCGAATTACGGGAAGCGTGTTCGCTATACAAATCCACTGCAACTTTGCTACTTTACTTGACACAATCAGCGACGGAAATGTTGCTCGTGACAAGTGGCAACTTTCATCTCCCTATCTCTATCGGCGTACCCAGAACGGCCAATTAAAACCAGTAGGATTGCATTTGTCGAGCGTGTCTTAGATTTTGCTAATTAATGCCTCCTAAACAGCTGAACGTATAGCACACTAAAGCGGCATGTTTCCTCAACCACCATTCACGTGCATGGTGTTGACATTTTCAGAATAGACGGCCAATGGCTGTAGACTCATGCTATTAAATTCGCCAGGTGGCAGCACTCTGCAATGCGGCGTCGGGCGCGGATTGATGCGCCTAGCTGTGGGATCGTTTCCCGGCAGGCAATTGGCGGTTCCGTCCGCCTCTGCCGTCGTCGTTTGTCTTCCCGAAACGTCAAGTCGTAAGCTTCAGGGAAGTCCCCCCGGACTGTCGCACGCACTCCTAGAAAATATTCTCCAGTTCCTGACGAAGACGACGGCGACGTCACAATATCGGCTGGATGGGGCTATTAGCTATCAGATGGCACTGAACAGATCTGGACAATATACGCACGGCAGCGTGTTTGCTACTGCTGCGATATACACTATACACAGAGCCTCAGCTCGGCATCAAACGTGTCGCTTTGTTAGCAATTTTACCGGAAAACGCTCACAGCTGTCCTGGTGTAAGTTTCACAATAAACGGACACTGGTTCTGCGATCATCACGCCTAATGGTTCTGGGATTATGCCACTGAATGTTGGACCATAGTTCAGATCACCGGACAGAAATGTAATCGACTTTTCGTACACCGGGACGGGCGAGATTTGCCACATACGTAGCATCACTTGTTTAAAGTAGGTCTACCGTCGACGACGCGAGCGATGCGCCAGACGAGCAGGACGATGAGAGCTGCGGCAGCCTTCTGCCCTTCAGCACATCAACGACTGCGTCAAGAAGACGCCAGAACGTCGAGGACTGCGTCCAGACAGTGAAGAGCTCGTTGTCTGCGGCAGCCTTCTGACCGTCGTCTCCGCTGATGCCGCCGACGAAGACGACGTCGACGGTGAACGACGAGACGATGACGACTGCGTCAAAAATCTACGATCATCATCACCACCAGCATCATCGTCATCAACATCGCCGTAGGCCTACTTCACTACACCTCACTTACCGTTACGTCGCTCTAGCTGCTTACTTATTATTTGCATTGTGTCTGGTCGACATTACTCTAACAATTAATTAAATAATGTCATGCAGACGTCACAATAGACGCTGTACAAATTACAAATAACACCAAACTGAAACTAGATGAACTACGTGATTGTAGTGAAGGGCAATAAGCCGATTTAATGATGACGACATCATTTCCGACATCTTTCTATTTCCGGTGTACATGACCTAATGACCTGGTAACATCGTTACACACTACTTTTACTACAAAGAAAATTGTCACAGAGTTTGAAGTCGATGTACTGCCCTCCGTTATAACAAAGGCGCGTGGTTAAGTCTGTTTTATTCGACTACATAAAAGTGTTGCGTTATGGTCGTTTAAGTTCATCGAAATTGGTGCCAACTGAAAGCCCTTATGCCATTTCATATTAGTCTTCCATTGTAACTATACACCTAGCTTCTATCGCTACCGAGATATAACGACATAGTGGTCGAAAGTATGCGTTTTACCCACCTCAGTCTCGCTTGAAGTCCTTACAAGAGGAGTTCCCCGCTGACTTGTGGTATGAAAGTCGGAATCAAAAATCTAGAGTCCTTGGGCTAAGCAGTGGTGAAAATCTACGATTACTAGTTTAGACTCGACACAAGCGTGTGACGGACAGACAGAAGGACAGACAAACGGACACGCCGCTCACGCCTACGTCGCGGCATCGCGAAACAGACGTGTAGTGCAATCACCTCGACTTTGTGTCGACAGATGTAACGTCCCATCGCCGTTATGCGAACGACTTCCTACAATAATGACAACAGCAGTTACGTTACGTCACGTCACTCCGCGACAACGGGCGACGTATAGATGTTATTTATTATTCTGTGTTCGTTACGATGTTTCTAACTCTGTTGCTTTATATATTCATCTTTATTCACCGAATAACGGTAGAAGTTATACAATGATAGCAAAACATGTAAAGAACAGAGTTAAATAAACGTAACTAGGCCTATACAATTACACCGCATGACATGACAATCTTACAAAAATGTGCTACAACATAACTAATACATTTAATTAAGTTTGAAATTATATACAATCTGACACACAGCATTTTGCTGGTTCTGATACTTTTCTGATTTTTTGGCCCGATTCTTAAGAGGAGCACTAGGCATTTCAAGACAGAAAAAAACATCTGACATTCTTTAACAATGTCTGTATTATCAGTGTGAAACAAGTTCACAAAGAACCTGTTGACGACAAAATCTAGTGAATCTAAGTCCGTTTTCCTTATTGAGCAGACTTCAAGACCATATAACAAGATAGGCATGTTAGCAGTAGATTTAAGACAACCACTTCAGTGGCAATCGTGCCTATTCTGCCAATAGCGTTAGAAGGAGCGTCTAGAATGTTCTGTGGAAACCTTGAAACGTTTTCAACTTACAAGGTAAATGCCTAAGTATTTGACGTCTTTCTTTTTGTCACGATTCTTGTTTATTATCAACATTACACGAACACGGTCACAGCTGTCGTCATGAAGCTTTACACTTTGGACCACCCATGGCTCTAGGATCATGACATTACATTTGCCAGATGGCAGCACTGTGCAATCGGGCGCTGGGCGAGGTTTGCTGCGGCTGACACGGTGCACTGCTTTTTGCTATAGTACTGACACTAACGGCTAATTCATGACGGCCATGTGTGAGAAGGATAAGATCAAAGGTCGATGGTACGAGGTCCCGTACAAAGTTGACTTACAGAATGCACTGTAACTGATTCACGGAGAGAGTATTGTGCATACTGCTAGTCATTGATCGATCCCGTAGGGATTGAAGGCTGAGTTGGCCTATACCCAATCATAATGTTGAATGAACAGTCATAGAAGTGTAGACGATTGCAATAGTGATTATTATTTTTTCGCCTCAGGAACATAGGCCTACATCCAGAGGGCTACAACAGTGGCTAAAAACAAATGCTGGTATTCCTAGAGCCGATTCTTTTATTTTTTATTGCTATTACTCCGCCAACAAGTTGGGAAGGTTATGTAATTGGTGCTGTTTGTTTCTGTGTCTGTGAGCGGGATTACTGCAAAAGTAATCAGCCGATTTCATTGACACTCGGTGCTGTACGTGATTGGGCCTAAAGGTAAAGGTAAAGGTCTGGACACTTGCTATAGCGCCGCTTACATGAGTCAGACTCGTGACCAGCAGCGCTTTACAGTCTCGGAAGTGGCAGCTGATTGCATAAGCTAATGGTGCCGCAGCGCATTATGTGGCCATCCATTGCCCGCGCTAACGGACAATTGGACCCACGGTGCAGCTATCAGCACACCAGTGACCATCGCCCCAATCAGCCGCACTAGGCCTTCACCCCGTAGCCGTAGCTACTACTCATTTCTCGTCCCGCTGAGGGTAGGAGGCTGAGTTGGCCTGAGCACACAGTAGGTGAGCAACTTGCTCTAGGTCGCTTGCAGTGGACCCGGTGTGAGTCGAACCCGCAACCTTCTCGGTTACGAGTCCGATACTCTACCACTACACCAGTGTGAAGAATCGATTAACTTTTCGGTCTTCCTTCACCATTGCAGAATAGATAATTTTAGGAGATTTATTAACACCTCTCATAGACATCGGCCGCTTGACTGACTGACGCCGACAACGGAATGAATCCCGTACATGTAGGGAGCGATCTGTCGAACACTCGGATCCGGATCAATCCGGAAATCCGACGTTGAATCCCAGATGACTTTTGGTTGAGGTAACCAAAGTTCACGGTCAGATGTACTGTGCGTCGGCGAGGTATATGCGCCTTCAGAATGCTGTCTAGTTACTGGTCATTACCTCGAGTAAGAGAAAGCTGAGTATGGCGATGCTGACGTAATGAAGGCCACGTGCTGCTCTGCGATACACGTCAAGACTCGGTGGTCTCGTCGACGTCTGCTTAACTGCGTTGACGTCATAATCACTTCTGGCAACCGGCGAAGTTCCCGACTTCCGGAGATGCTCCGATGACGTCACAGAGAGGCGGGGCTGGCTGGTAAGTAGGCGGAGTATATAGTCTACGTCATGTCCCGTGTAGTGATGTAGTCGGCCGGAGTGATCGTGATCGTGCAGGAAGTTGATGAGCTCAGCCAATTCTTCATCGCGTTCAACTAATCTGTCTATGCACCGCGCAACACATCACAGAACATCGTACATAATTCGCACGATTTCGATTTCAATTTAAACCGGTAAAATTGGTTTTGATACATCACTATCAATACGCACGTGAAGCCAAAGTTGCAAAGCCATTCATCCATTTTCAAGACCTGATCTAACGCGACCCAGGACTGCACATGTTTGCTTGTTGACCTTTTAGTGGCATCACCAAAACCGCAGAGCAACGGACCATTACACAGCAATACGGTGATTGCCTGATTGCCATGTGACCGTTGATCGGCGGGCTGTTACGTTTGGTACAGCGAGAGAATTGAGTGGGCTGTGGCTCCGCCCAATCCCCTCCTCGCTGTACCAAACGTAACAGCCAGTGTACCAACTTGATATTAATTCTATGTGGCACTATTATTACCTTTGCACTCTAAATGGTTAGTGGCTATATATTATTGCCTTCTGTTACATCCGTAGCCCCTGTAGTCTTAAGATAGTAGTAGTCCCCTGTTGGCTATGGCTACGATGCTGTACTGTAGGATAGCTGCTTTTAACGTTACGTATCAACGCAGTCCGTCAGCTGATCGAACACTTTTGCTCGGGAAGACAACTATAATAGGCCTAAACTAGAAATCAATATGCATCACCTCGGCGGTGCAATGCAATACCGGCAGGCCCCTAGTGGTGCCAAATTTCACTATCGTGGCTTTAGAAATGTGTGATTAAGTCCACCAAAATAACAAGTTATGGATTTTTTTGCCAATCCCTTGAGGGAATTATTTTACAAATTTGGCTTTAGAGAGGGACTCCCACGTCAGCACCCTCAGGCCAAATTTCACCGGTGTGGCTTTAAATATGTGAGCTTACAGCCGCCAAAATTGGTAATTTTTGGTATAAATTTTCCCCAAAGGGGTATATCCCCTTAAGCGATTTGTACAAAATTTGGCATGGGGAGGAACTCCCAGGCCCGCACCCTCGTGCCAAATTTAACCATTGTCACTTTTAAAATGTGGGCTTACAGCCCCCAAAATCACCGAAATTGGTAATTTTTAGTATAAATTTGCTTTAAGCGATTTTTATAAAATTTGGCTTGGGGGAGGAAGTCCTGGGTCCGCACCCTCATACCAAATTTCACCGTTCTGGCTTAAAAAGTGTGGGCCTACAGCCTCAAAAATCGCGTAAAGTCGCATTTTTTTGTATAAATTTGCACCTAAGAAAAAATTCTGGGGATCCACAGAAAAAGTTGAATATAGGTGCACAACTACAAACCTTCCTGTACGCAATGACACCATAATTGATCTGAAAATTACACTGCTTCATAGCGTTTCCGTTATCACAAGCTTCGTCATTCCAAAGCGTGACAAAAAACAGACAGACAAACACATACAGACAAAAAATCACACTTTTTCGTCTACAGCCGGCGCGCGATACACGATCCCCACCATACTTGCTTGGCGATAGAGGAGGTCCGTCCCATTTTTGCACCTCCTAACTTTTTGCGATCCGATCAGTAATTTTGCCGCTAAGGGTTTTCAAATTTTCAGGAAAAATGCCCCCACCGCGGGAAAATGCTTATAAATTGGTTGTTTGTCCCCCGAAAGCAACCAAATTAAAAATTTAAAAGCTACCTATAAACGCGTACAAAATTCGAGAATTTCGCAAAAATTGTGAAAACGAGTAACCCCTGAGGGGTAAATTTATGGCCAAAATTCAAAATTTTGACAGTTTTGGGGGCTGTATATTTCCATACTTCTGCTCCGATAAACGTGAAATTTGGCACGGG
>Ga0209339_1001298_pt1 | contig 10517 bp, 5 predicted proteins | sample OlaalgELextract3_FD_187376 | JGI IMG/M metagenome (GOLD analysis project Ga0209339, IMG submission 187376) | Olavius algarvensis symbiont microbial communities from Tuscany, Italy - Type A ELBA extract 3 (SPAdes) (version 2) | ecosystem: Host-associated > Annelida > Digestive system >...
AAGGGTTAAGCTAAAAGTACAACGTATTTCACTTGTAGCACTTCTTCGTGGCCTTGGCCTCCACGAATTCGGACTTCGTCACTCGCTCTATCACGTTTGCAAACTCGACAGGCATTTCTTTCTCTCATGTGCGTTTGTTGCCCGCCATACGTTAGTATGGTAGGTTACTAAGTTTGCTGTTTTTTCTCTGTCCGGTTACAGATATCTCGGCGACGGTGCACGGTGGCACCGATCGTCGTGAAATTTTGCATGGCACATATCGGTTATCGGTCCTGGACAGATCTTTTGGGGTGATGCCCCCAGGGATCCCCCAAATCCGAAATTTACCAACCCCCGTATGGCGGTTATTGTTTTGCTAATGCGCTTGTTACATTTATGTTACTAATAACATGACTCTGCACCACGCAGTCATGCGGCCGTCCACATATAACGCGCAGCGGAGTGAGACTGAGAGAGGGGGTTGGAACTATGTTATATTTGTTATATAAGGAATGGGCGGTATAGGATTTGTTAATGCTAGACAAGTGTGTCGGCCTGATCGACGGCCGACATGATAGCGGCCCTCCCTAACAACGTACAAGGCTAATACAGCAAGCCTGTTGCTGCAGTGAGCTAGCCGGAGTCGCATGCCGGCCTGCCGCCAGTTAAACGGCACAATGGTGTGCCGGCACGTTCAGTATACCGCACAGGCACGGTTCAGACGGACGGACAGACAGACAGACACACGGACGGGGTGAAACGCGTAAGCGGCCTCATGTGGGAGGGGGACTAATAACGGTGTCGGTCTGTGTCGTTGAGTGGCTTGATGACGACGAAGTGGACAACATTGCAGGACTGCTTGAGCCACGGCAGCCTGCAGCACATTTCGGCCTATCAACTGCTCAGGCCAACGATCGCTACGATCTGCAACGGGAATAGAACTTCACGCGGACTGCTGACAACTGTGTTGTTCCTGCTTTTGGTGTGACTTACTGTTACACTGCACTATGCTGACGTGGAAACATCACTTCGTATCAGTGATGCGTATAATATACTATACGCCCGTGTGTTTACTTGAAGGGCAAACAGCGTTTTGACCGGAGTTACATAATTTCAAGGGGGAGGTTTCCATTACTGTTATATAACGTTACACTGGGGAGAAGGTAGCAAAAATTGATAATTTTGTGTTATATTGTATGTGGACGGCCCCTATATACAGTAGCGAAATAGAAATCAAAAAGGTGTGTTCCCGGTTCTTTACAACAACGCACAGGCCTACAACGTACGTAATTATACTAATGTAAGTACACATCATGCACATTCACACAGACAGGCAGACGGAAGGCGACCTGCAATGCGCACAGAGCTTGGGCATATGGCTTGGAGCTGCAAGAAATACTGATAAATATACACAACCTTCGTCAAAGACTCTCGCGCAACGATTTCAAAGTATCTTACAACTTTCAACTAGACGAAAAGCGGAAAACCGTCATGCCCGACTGAAACTTACATCACTCTGACTTACACTGTCAAAAAGCTCAGCTGTCGCAAAGACGCCGCGCGACGCTTCATGTCATTGATGTCATTGAACATTTCGCTAAGTCACTCAAGGTCATTCAAGGTCATTGGAAATGACACCATTCGACAGATCGCATAAAAGTTGCGTTCCATGGTAATTGTAGCCCTATCTTTTCTTATTTTCGAGATAAGAGAGATCATATTGCTCAAAAATCGCGTTTTCATACCCCCTTAATTCGACCCTCCCTGTTAGGGGGTCTCCGTCGGAATATTGCCATAAGGTCTAGTATGGAAAAACTAGAATGGTGTCGCTATCTGATAGCGAAAAAAGTCTGAGAATATGATTACTCGTTTTGATACATCATACAATATACGAAAGTGACAGACAGCAGTACGGACAGACAGACGGACAGACGCTAAACTATGGCAGGGGAGTGTAACGATTTGGTCTGTTGCTTTGCTGTACTGGGTAGTTACGATCTGGCCTGTAGGAGAGAGCGTCGCGTTGCTAACCGGTGAGGCGTGACGTAGACCGTCGCGTACAGCCACCTATCGGCCAGCAGTACCATAAAATTTGCTTCAAAATAAACTGAACTAATGTGTATATAAGTTGTGTGTATATCGGTTGCGCATAGTGAATGTATTTAGGTGCCTATAGCACGCAGTAAATAGTTATAACTTTCTTATTGTGGTTTCAGCTATAGATATTTATTATGAAATAGTACACAGAGTACACATATTTTCAATTTTTCTTGCCCCGCGTTTTTAAACAAAAAGCTCAGCTGTCGCAGAGAGACCGCGCGACGCTTCGTGTCATTGAATATTTTGCTAAGTCACTCGATATCACTCAATGTCATTCAAAATGACAATGCTGCGTAAGGCGTGTGTAAGTCCATATCAGTATTTCAATGACACTATGTCTGTATGTCGTACCGTTTCTGAGATATTCAGCGTCAAAGAATGGCGTGACCTTGAAACTGTGGGTAGGGGTCGTTCAAGGTCATTGAAAATAGCGCCGTTCGATAGATCATATACGACTTTCTATTGGTCGGCCATTGTAAGTATAGCTGTTTATATACATCTTTATTCACCATCAAGATGGTAGTACAGTTGATAAAATATAGAACTTAACTATAAGAAACAACGTATGAAACAAAGCAGCCCAAACGCACATGCAATGAGATACACCAACAGACTTGCGTGAGAAAAGAAATACATCGATAGCCGGTGATGTAACAAAGTAAAGTATCTTACATACACAAGAGTCTTTTGACAAGAAGATTATCACACTGTCTAATTTTCCTAAAAAAAATTTGGCACGATGAGCCAAAGTGATACTTGGTAGACTGAAGCAGAACTCCTGCTGACAACACTTGACAATTTCCATATTATTTGTATTAAACACTTCATGATGAAGAATCTATTAATGACAAAGTCAACAGAAGACATTTGTGACTTATTCAATGGGAGAGCCTCAAGTCCATATAGGAGAACAGGAATACATTTGGTCTTTAAGAGATGAAGTGTAACTTCCTCAGAAGCAAATCTGCCTATTTTGCTGAAAATAGCATTAGCTGCTCTGTAGAAGGAACGAAATATTTATATTCAGCCGCAAAACCCGTCGCTGCAACAGCATTCTTACTCATGTTTACATATAATGCTGTTGACAAATAATATTTAACAAATAGACAAATTAGTTTTAGCTGCCTACAATCAAAACATTCTTTCTATTATCTTAGCTAAAACTTTCGTTAAAATTCGTTAACTTTTTGGAGTTATTCAAGAAATAAAAGGGTTTTTTTGTGAAAGCCGTGTAAACTTTGAAATCGTCATACGTTATCAATATGAAATTGGGTAAAAGCCCGTTTATAGCGACACAACTCAACTCAACTCGACGTCGAGTTGAGTTGAGTTGCGTCGCTATAAACACCCTCAACGACGCTGCGCAACTGTCGCCGACCGTCACCGATGGTCGGCGGTTCTGAACATTTCAGAACTCGTCGACGCAACTGACCCAGTTGAGCAGCGTACAGCCAATCAGCTCGAAGCAGGTCCATCGCGTATTTTTGTTTACCTTTTGCTCGCCAGATATCGGCAACTAAATTGCGCTTATTTTGGACGAAATATGTGCTTTAATCGTCAAAAATGGACTATTCTATTTAAATCATTGAGCACTCTCAGCAGTACGAATTGAGACGACTGATTGACGTACGCAGGAGGTGGATGTAAAAACACCGCAACTAGGAGTGCGACCAAAAAAAGCGTAAAGTTGGAGTCTAACGTGAACGATCATCAGACTGCAGTGGATGCGAGCAAGGCGAACACCGACGAGCTACCGCAACTCGGCGGCGTCGATAAACTGCCGCCAGTTGATACACCTGAAGCCACCGGCGTGTCGGCAACAAGGTAGGCCTACGTAACTATCTTAATAACAATACATAGACTTTTATAACCGAGCAGCGTCAGTAATGCGATATTCAGTTACATTACGATACGATACGATATTGTGTATTTAACGTGCAGTAAAAAGCTGACAAGTAGCCAGCTTAGTCCACCACACGGGACAAACAGAAAAATTAAAGAAACAAGAACTTAGCTATCGCAAACAGATCGCGCGTCAGCTGCGCACACAATACGTTGAGGGCATCTATAGGCCTAAATATTACACCGTGACCTTGAAATCTAGGTGGGGTATAAAAATTTCGCGATTTTCTACCAATAAGTCGCTATATCTCGCAAACGATACAAGATATCGCCATAGTTACTATAGAAAGCAAATAGGAAACCGTACCTAAGCTTTTGCAGGGCGCCAATTTCAATGACCTTGAGTGATCTCTAACCCAGATATCAAAGTCACGATATTATTCATATTCAACGTCAAATAAATCGAAAATGGTACAAGATAGAGCTATATTTACCACGGCCGACCAATAGAAAGTCGCATTTGGTCTATCGAACGGCGCCATTTTCAATGACCTTGAACGATCCCTAACCTGGTTGTCAAGGTCACGCCATTCTTTGACACTGAATATCTCACAAACGGCTACTGATAAGGCCACAGTAACTATAGAAAGCGAATAGAAAACCGCACTCACGCTTTCGAATGGCACCAGTTTCAATGACCTTGAGTGATCTCTAAGCCAGATTTCAAGGTTACGCTATTATTCAACGTCAAATAACTCGAAAATGGTACAAGATAGAGCTATAGTTACAATGGCAGACCAATAGAAAGTCGTACATGTTCTATCGAACCGCGCCATTTTAAATGACCTTGAACGACCCCAAACCCATATTTCAAGGTCAGGTTATTTTTTAATGCTGAATATCTGCGAAATGGCTCAAGATACGGCTATAGTTACTGTGGAAGGCGAATAGGAAACCATGCCCAAGCTTTCAAATGGTACCATTTTCAGTGATCTTGAGTGACCTCTAACCCACATTTCAAGGTCACGATAAAATTCAACGTCAAATAACGTGACTAATAATAAGTCGTGTATGATCTATCTAATGGTTTCGTTTCCAGTGACCTTGAGTGACCCTTGATTTAGACTTCAGAATCATGGGTAATTAGACCTATATATGCCATCGACATATTGTGTGCGCAGCTGACGCGCAATTTGTTTGCGATAGCTAAGTTCTTGTTATTACTTTCTTAGTTACTCACCTGTGTGTAAGATAGTACTCACCACCTAACATTTACAGCACTATGAGGAGGGACCACGTGGGTGAACAGTTATGTTGCTGTTCGTTTTGTTCTATACTGGCGGCAATAACTGCCTGTGTTGTCGCCTTATTTGTTCTTTCTAAATTTTAAGTTAAAACACCCATTATACAGTTTACGACATAGAAAACATAGTCAGCAGGTATACATAAATTTAAACAAGAACTTAGCTATCAAATAGAAGGCGAATAGGAAACCGCACCCGAGCTTTCGAATGGCACCATTTTCAATGATCTTGAGTGACCTCTAAGCAAGATTTCAAGGTCACGGTATTATTCAGCGTCAAATAACTCGAAAATGGTACAAGATAGAGCTATAGTTACAATGGCACACCAATAGAAAGTCGTGCATGGTCTATGGAATTTTAAATGACCTTGAATGACCCCAAACCCAGACAATACGTTGAGGGCATCTATAGGCCTAAATATTACAACGCGACCATGAAATCTGGGTTAAGGATCACTCAATGTCACAGGAAGTGGAACCATTGGATAGACCATACACGACTTACTATTAGTCGAGTTATTTGACGTTGAATATTATCGTGACCTTGAAATGTGGGTTAGGGGTCACTCAAGGTCACTGAAAGTGGTACCATTTGAAAGCTTGGGTACGGTGTCCTATTCGCCTTCCATAGTAATTATGGCCGTATCTTTAGCCATTTCGGAGATATTCAACGTCAAAGAATGGCCTGACTTTGAAATGTGGGTGTGGGGTTGTTTAAGATCATTGAAAATGGCGCGGTTCGATAGACGATGTATGACTTTCTATTAGTCCGCCATTGTAACTATAGCTCTATCTTGTACCGTTTGCGAGTTATTTGACTTTGAAATCTGGCTTAGAGGTCACTCACGGTCATTGAAACCGGTGCCATTCAAAGTTTGGCTGCGGTTTCCTGTTTGTTTTCTATAGTAACTATGGCCGTATCTGTAGCCGTTTGTGAGATATTTGGCGTCAAAGAGTGGTTGACCTTGAAAACAGGGTTAGGGTTCGTTCAAGTCATTGGAAATGGCACCATTTGATAGATCGCATACGAGTTCCTATTTGCCTCCCATAGTAACTGTGGCGCTATCTTGTATCGTTTGCGAGATATAGCGACTTATTGGTAGAAAATCGCGAAATTTGTATACTTCACATGTATTTAGCACCCCTCAGGGGGTGACCCCGTCGGAGTTTCGTGAAGATGTTTGATGCAGGTAAAACTAGAATGATTGGGCTACCGTACGGTGAAAAAACTGACAATATGTTAAGGCGTTTTCATCCAATATCGGAACGTTACGGACAGACGGACGGACGGACAGACAGACGGACGGACAGACGGACAGAATTGCTATATCAATATCGCGCGTCAATGTGCTGACGCGCGATAAAAACGTAGATCTGGAGACCTGGATATATGCCATATTTTGTATTTTGCAGTTTGAATTCCTTATTTTGCAATAAGTTATAAGCTTAAATTAGTTGGTTTCAGACGTCTGAAGCGAATTTCAGTCTTATCTTTTAAGTTTATTTAGTGAAGCTTAACTCTTTAGATGGGATCACGTAAAGACAAGCTGCAACTGATTCTAGTTTCAAACGCTTTAAAATCTTAGTGTTGCACTTTCTTACTTACTTATTTACTTACTGACCGCTGGCTTCTGGTCAGTAGTACTTTATGTTATCGTACACAGTTACATTTACGTTAGGTATGTTGCATGGCCAATATAAATTTAAAATACAATAACGTATAGATGAATGAAATACACAACACGCCTATTACGCAGTTTTGACTTAAATGTGCTTTCTCACCCAGCCTCATCGCACAAATAACGGCTTTTACGCTTATAGGCTTTGATGCTGAGAAATTTAGCACATACATGTAGTCATTTATTTAAGAGTAGAAGTATTGTGAACTGTGTTGCGTCTGATATACGTATAGGTTGAGAGAAATTGTGAAGATGCTCGAGACTGGACAAGTCGACAACACGACACTGATAGACAATCTTCAATACGCCGCTGCTGTTCTGGAGAACGTCTACAAAGTCGAAACCACGTACGTACAGTCATTCGTTTTCTAATTATCAGTCTTTCTATACTTATCTTTCTACCAATCTCGCTTAAGATCAGGCCTGATCTAGATGGACGAAGGACAGATTGATAAGACACAACAGTGTTTGAAGCGCGTCATAGCTGTGGACGGCACCGCCTGTCTGTCTGTTCGTCACAAATCGCGGAGACTAACTAACATGATAATGTAAATGATCGTGCGGTTATTACCATCAGATAGCCATGAAATCTGAAGTTTTTAGACCAAATTTCATACGACAGTTGCTGGGGGAACACTCCAACGAAAGCATCGAAAGAGATAAAAAGGCGATGTCTGCGTGTTTCGTCGCAATATCTCGGAAGCAGTGGGAGATAAGATTTGAATTCAGCTACTGTTATAGCCACTTACAGGAAATTCCATACGAGATTTCGATTAATACCGATTTCGATGACCTTGAATAACCACGAATGACCGTAACTCACTACTATACCGTATTCCGCACATGCGTACTTTTTTTCATTTTATCGGCCATCGCTGAATCTCTTGGTCTCTTAGCAAAATTTCATTTTTGAAGCATACCTTTTCTGTGAGTCTAGGCTGTCTAGGTTTTTTGAAGAATTTATAAACTATGAAACAATAATTCAGCAGTTATGACCAATCGTGTGGTATTATTATTATTTTCATTATTATTAAGAATGAATGTCATAGCTACATTATAGTCAATAGACTTCAAGGTTGCGACCAAAAATTACAGCAATAAGCTGCAGTGAAAATGAAAGTGAGTCACGCAGCAGTAAAGTCGTCTGAGAGGCGCGGTTTCAGTTGTAAGAACGCGCGAACAGTTCAGTTTTCAGGCGGCGTCGAGAAATGTCCAGTGACTCGGAAGACTGCACTGCCGTTGGCAAACTGTTCCACACACGAGCTTCAGTTGAACTGAACGCATGGCCACCGGTGGTCACGTGTTCGGTGCGAGGAACATCGAGCATGGCCGACGACGACGAGCGTAGACGCTACCGGTTCTCGGTAACCAACGTTGCTCGCGTGGTGGAGCTGCGCGGTGATAGGCGTATGGGTATGATAGGCAATTTGGACATAGACCATAAAAGGGTCAAACTCCTCTTTCCTTTCTTTCTTTTTCCCCTTCTTGCCGCGAAGCGCCCCATCCCGTAAGCTGGGAAGCGGCGTTCCATTAAAACGGCGGCGATATGAGCCCCCAGTCGAAGTCTGGAGCGATGATGCAGTCACCGAATGATTATGATGGCTCTATTACGCGCCAGAATTCACCTAACTTCGATTAACTGAACAGTAAAACTTGATAAACGCATTGAAAAGTGAAAGTCAAACAACATTCCCTGACTCCCACTCGAAAAAGTTAGTTGACCCCGTGACCCCCGTGGTATATGGATTTGTGTAGACTGTTTCTTCCTTGTACAGGCACTGTCGCATGTCGTCCAGTGCAACTGTGAAATAAGTATTTCTGGACATGTAGGGACAAAATCGAGATAGCTGGACCTATACTTCCTAGCCGCCGTCGAATAACCGGATCCGCCGAATTTTTGCCGCCGCCGACACTGCTTCAGTGCCTGTCGAATGCATGTTTAGCTCAGCTGGCTTAGTGGCCAATGGCAAACGGTCAAATTTGTCGGCAGAAAAACTTCATCGTATTTGTTTTGTGCATGACAATTACAAACTACTATTCTGAGTAAGCATAAATTGAACATACTTTTATCTTATTAGCGAAGTTTGAAACCCTACTGAATAAGTAGTTGTTATTCGCACAAACTGTGAAATCAGTGAAATGTGACTGTTGTACAAATTCATTGATTAAATATATAGTTCTTTTGCCATAGTGTAACTGAATTTGAAATGTAGCTATACTAGGAAATTCGAATTTCAGCCGAATTTCAGCCGAAAATTATAACGCCAGCCGTAATTTAGCCGAAAATTGAAATTCACGACAAAATCTGGCTAATCCGAATATCAGCCATTTTTTGGTTCAGCCGGATTTATTTCTTAATAGATTTAGCTAAGAAGTCTAGCTGGACCAAAAAAAGCCCCAAAGAAATGATAACGCCACCTGGCAAATGTCGACAAAGCAAGCGGGACGATGTGCGTTGTTTTTGTTTTATCGTCTTGTAAGCACGTGCATTTTATACATTTACTTACTTACTTGAATAAGTTGTTGGTTCAGACGCATCGGTACGAATGACGACGAAGGTGACGACGAACTGAGCGAAGCCGAGACGCAGTCGATATAGTGATGGGCAGATCGATATATTCGATAGCGAGACGCAGTCGATACCGACGATGGTTCGTGACTGGTTGACGATGACGTTCACGCGATCGCTGACTAATATTCGTCTTCGTCAAGACCGCCTCCGTTTCCGCAGCGTCGCCAACGCCATCCGCGCCGGCATAGTCGTCGACAGGTCACCATCGCCTAGCTTTACCACTTACTATTATCATTCCACCAAGGCGGAGTAATGTGATCGATGCTGTTTGTCTGTCTGTCTGTCGTTCTGTCTGTCATTCTGTGAACAGGATAACTGACGAAACGGGTTACGGATGGATGTCGACCAAATATGGTGGGCATGGGCAAGGGCTGACCCTCTAGTCTAGAAGTGATTAAAGTTTGATGTTGATCCGAATCCGGATGTGGATTTAGGATCAGCTATTCACTTTCCTTAACATTGAGGTGGGCATTTTATACGATGTATTGTCACTCATCAGAGGGGGACACTGCAGCGAGCTTAGGAGATAGAGCATTTTGTACGATGTATGCTCACTCGACAGACGGCGATACTGTAGAGACTTGGCGGAGTTTGCGCTCACTGAGCACATCTGGTTATTATTGTTATCATTATTACGTCACGACAGCGACAGCGGGCATATTATAATTTTTGATTTCTTCTTGTAATGACGAGTTTAACTTCGTAACCGTGTTTGTTCGTTAGCAGCATTACGGGAAAACGGTAAAAGCCGTCGTCATAAAACTATAAAACTTACAAAATCGACTGTCAATGGTTGTGGGATTCTATTAAATTCGGCAGATGGCAGCACCCTGAAATAGGACGCAGGACAAGGTTTGCTTTTCCTGGTGCCACATGTTGTTGTAAACTTATTGCTAAACATACAACTAGTTCTAGCACGAATCGAAATCCGTTTAAAAGCAAATTAGTCTACCGCTAGACAGCCGCATAAAAACTGAAAAGAGCGAGTCAGTGGCGGCTCCGCGGAATTTTTTTTTGTAAAAATACATATAATATGGTACAA
>Ga0209339_1001299_pt1 | contig 10517 bp, 7 predicted proteins | sample OlaalgELextract3_FD_187376 | JGI IMG/M metagenome (GOLD analysis project Ga0209339, IMG submission 187376) | Olavius algarvensis symbiont microbial communities from Tuscany, Italy - Type A ELBA extract 3 (SPAdes) (version 2) | ecosystem: Host-associated > Annelida > Digestive system >...
CTATAATCAGTAGAGCAGACGCTTAACGTGTACCCGCCGTGCCATCAAAGCGGGAGACGCGGGACGCACTAATTACGACCGCCCGACGTCGGCCGCACTAATTACCGGCCGACAGCGCCGACAGTGCCGACAGGGCCGACGTAGTATATACCGAGACCCCTCCGCCTCTTCCCTTTTCCTCCCCTCCTTCGGTTCTTCAGTGCGATGTCCAGCAATGGGTGCAGACCACCCGTTACCGCGTTAACGCGTAACCCTCCTGCCCTTTCCGTCACCCCAGTCCCTTTTGCCCTATCCATTCCCCTCCCTATCCTCCCCTTGCCCCATCCCCAAATGTAGCTAGGGAGTCTGGGAGAGTGCAGAGCCCGACCGTCATACGCATTTTAGTGCAACGAGGCATATGGCGCTGGGTTGAAGGCCTTGCAAAATCGGTAAATATATTTACAAATTTACGTAATCTACAACGGGGGACAGGATTCGACCCTGAATCTGAGACTGCTGTTGTTCTGACTGATAGTATGTGCAGCCAATGTTATTTTGTTCATCTTCATCTTCCAATAAAGTGCATCCCTCGATAAGCCGAGTATTACGCACTGGGGTCTATGGTCACGTGAGTCACTGTCGGTTATAAACACTGACGCCCTGTTTTGAAGGACTGAAGTGAATGAGAATGGATCAGAGATGAAGGTAGAGTGTTCCACATGCATACAGTTGCTGGGAAGAAGGAGTACTTGTAGACATTGGTCTGAGCGTAAGGAACTTGATACATTTTGTCATGACCCGATCTTCTGCTGTACGACCGCTGAACCGGAACAAGGTGATCAGCTGGAGTAATAGACACCATGTTATGTTGCATACGATAAAATATGGTCAACCATTGGTTATTACGCCTGGTCTCCAGTGACTCCCACTTCAAATCGTTCATCATTGCTGTCACACTGGCTGTTATCTCTTACCTGTGGCATGCAAACCGAGCAGCACGTCACTGGACCTATTCCAGTTTATGGCAATTCATGTTAATGAACAGTTTAACCTTCTTCTCTTCTTCTTCCGGATTACGACTCAACTTCAATATATTGAAGACTCCGAGCCGGTAGTAGACGAGTCACGTAATCGATGGTGTGCTGTGCAGTGAGCAACAGACACAAACTAAAGGTGCAATAAAACTAAGCAACTAAAGCAGATCAGTTGGTACGTCTGCAAAGGGGGACAGGTCACTGGTCCGAAGGGTGTGTGTCACTGTTCGATGAGCAATGAGCCGATGAGACCATGAACAGCTCATCACTTAATATCTAACACTAACACTTAACCGTAACTCTACCTTAACCCTATTATTGATCATGTGCTTATCGGCTCATACGCTGATCATTTACTGATACCCCGAAGGATCACTAGTCTGAAGAGTCACTGGTCCAAAAGGTATGGAATACAGTGACAGCCCACCGTAGCTAAGAGCTGCCATAGCTACAGGTATATGGAAAAACCTAGCTAAAACTACAGGATTGTTAACAAGGAGAGAGGGCTAAAGGACGAGGCCATGGGCCCAATTTACTAGAATGTTAAGATTTATCTTAAGATTATCTTAAGTCTGGTCGGAAGATTGTCGTAAGTTCAGGAGTTAAGATATCGTAAGATTATCTTAAGATTATCGCAAGTTAATTTACAAAACTTATCGCAGAACAGCGTAAGAGACACATATTAATAACTTTATGTTTATGACCAGCTGCAAGAAAATGAGCCATTTTGTTTATTACGTACCGTAATATTTGTTTACATTTGCGAATTTATCATAAGATAGCTAATTTGTGGTCTTTAGATTATCGTAAGTTTATCAGGAGATTTTTTGTAAATCAACGTTGTTGTAAGATTATCTTAAGATTGTCGTTACTTTGGTCATTTGTCTTAAGATAATCCTAAGATTATTATTAAGCTTCTTTGTAAATCGGGCCCCTCCTTAAGAACAACCAACGACCAAGGCCCCTAGCTATAGCGGCCCTTAGCTATGGTGGGCATGAACCAGGCCCGGCTGGCACACGTAAAAATTGCCCTAGTTGCAGTCGACTTTGATGAAGTTTTTCTTTACAGTACCGATACATCTGTATTCTTCAATGATAATATCACAGACTGAGCCTGTAGACACTTTTTTGCATGCATTAAAGTGCAAAACACCAGCTCATTGCCATGCGATGCTATGCATAAGCACGACCTATGCCGTCATGCGGTGTCTGTCCGTCTGTCACGTTCGTGAATTGCGTCAAAACGAATAAGATATCTTCAAAATTTTTTCACCATCGGGTAGCCAAGCCATTCTAGTTTTTCCATGCCAAACAGGATGGTGATATTCCGACGGGAACCACCCTAACGGGAGCGTCGAATGCAGGTGGGGTAGGCAAAAAAACGCGATTCTGCACGAATATCGTTGCATACACTGCAGTGCATACAGGTCTACAGTGTTGTAAACCATGTATACGAGTCACGAAGTGTGAAAAATAAAGCCGCGACGGACGGCGTCAAGCCGAGCACTCACGGCGGCGTCCGTCGTTGTTCTTCGTACAAAAGGCCGACGGGCTCGACATTATATGCCGGAGACGGAGGTCAAACCTCCCAGACACAACCACCTTCGTCATAACTCCGTTTTCTGCTGCCGTAGGACATCGTAGGACAGAACCCAGCGGGTATTTTTGTCGAAAACTGACACTAACCCGTACTCCTGACCCTATCCGACCCACAAGGTGGGGTCCTGACCCCAAACGACCCACAAACGGCAAAAAACAAGGGGGTTATGACCTAGAGGTGTTTGTCTGGGGGGTTTGGTCAGACACCGCCAGAGACAATAGGAGACAGCAGAACAGAATTTAATTTTATGCACTAGTAAATCTGAAGCCGCAGTAACTAGTAATAAAAATACTGCACTGTAGGTATGTTGAAGCTGACTACAGACAAACACGAAGCATCGCACAGCCTCTCTGCGACAGCTGAGCTTCTTGTTTTAATTTAGGCTGAAGACTTCCCTTTAGAAGTTTCTGGATCATAATAGGCACATAAGAACCACGAATGAATCAAAATCCACATGACTTGCGTACTGCCTACATTGAGTTACGTATCATAGCAAGCGCTGCAGTTTTAGTTTCTATCGCGCGTCAGCATACTGACGCGAGATATTGATGTAGCAATTCTGTCCGTTCGTCCATCCGTCTGTCCATTGTGTTCTAGTATTCTATGAATTCGGCTTAACATATTGTCATAGTTTCTTCACCACACGGTAGCCCAATCATTCTAGTTTTATGAGTATTAAACATATTGGGGAAATTCCGACGGGGCCACCCCCTGAGGAGGCACTAAATACAGGTGGGATAAAAAATTTAGCAATTTTGGACCAATAAGTCCCTATATCTTGCAAACGATACAAGATAGCGCCATAGTTACTATAGAAGGCGAATAGGAAACTGCACCCAAGCTTTTGAATGACCTTTTCAATGACCTTTAGTGATCGCTAACCCAGATTTCAAGGTCACAATATTATTTAATGTCAAATAACTCGAAAATGGTATAAGATAAAGCTGTAGTTACAAGGCCGACCAATAGAAAGTTGTATATGGTCTGTCAAATGGCACCATTTTCAGTGACCTTGAATGACCCCAAACCTGCATCTCAAGGTCATGCTATTCTTTGACGTTGAATATCTCCGAAATAGCTAAAGATACAGCCATAGTTACTATGGAATGTGAATAGGAAACCAGGCTAATAGGTATCCAGGCTTTCGAATGGTACCATTCTAAATGATCTTGAGTGACCTCTAACCCACATCTCAAGGTCGCGATAATATTCACCATCAAATAACTCGACTAATAGTAAGTCGTGTATGATCTATCCAAGGGTTCCATTTCCAATTACCTTGAGTGACCTTAGCCTAGATTACAAGGTCACGGGGTTATTACAGATGCCCTCGACGCAGCCAAGTTGTGGTTTTAACCACCTACGACAAAGTTAATATGCCCCGGCCGGGCAGGTTCGGTTTTTAGGCTTGACCTCAGTGGGCCCGCTCTCTAGTTCTACTGCACCATTCATTTTGCAAGCTTTGTGGCTGCTGAACAATCCCTGCAACAGTCAAATTATTATTACAGATTTAAAGCGTGTGGATCATAATGTAGCATGAGTCTATCAGACAAAAATTCTACCAGACGAAAATTTTCTATTTGGCTAATTTGATGCAGCATGTGGAGCGTAGCATTTTTGACATATGCCATTTACGAGTGGTTCACATCTCCACACATGCATTTGGGCTATGGAAGCACATCTAATTTCTCGCAGTGACTTCTGAATCAGTCTAAACCTTGTTTACATCCTTGTTAGGTTTCAGTTGACTATAGCAGCTGAGTAGCTATGCACTGGAAATGATTAAATGGGCTGATACTGATACTATCAGTATCACACTATGTATGTGCTGGTTTTTCCAATTTTTCAGTGAAACCGTAGACCCAGATTGACCTGTCAATCTACAAAATTGCTCAAATGAAATTGTTGGTCTCCTTTTAAACGTTTACCTTCTATTATTAGTTGTGGTACTTTTACCATACTTGTTGCCGCGCGATGCTATGCATAAGTGCGGCCTATGCCCTCGTGCGGTGTCTGTCTGTCTCTCTCTGTGTGTGTGTGTCTGTCTGTCACATTCGTGAGTTGTGTCAAAACAAATAAACATATCATCAAATTTTTTTTCACCATTGGGTAGCCACGCCATTCTAGTTTTTCCATGCCAAACGGCATAGCAATATTTTGACAGGAACCCCCCTAATGTGGACGTCAAGTGCAGGTGGGGTAGGCAGAAATCGCGATCTGAGCCTATATCTTGGTTTAGTGCCTGCTGTTAGCGCTGCAACAGGCCAGGTGTTGTCAACAGTCGCCGGTGGAGCACGGCCAGCGTACCGCTAATTGTGACACTGTCAGCAGATGGGACTGCCAGATCAGCATATAGTTAATAACATAGATTACAAACATTTGTAGTGCACATTTACTACACTTCTTTGCTTTTAATAGAATGTTTTTTGTGTTACAGAATGAAGGCGACATTTTGCAACTTTAATAGTAACTGATGTGATGTCACCAACGATTGACTTCAAAGATACAGTAGAACAAGACCACATCAAAGGCAAATGTAAGTGCAACTAGGCTAAATGAAACTTGATACTGGTGAACTTAGAAAATGAGATATGTAATTACAGTAGAATATTTAACATGTATGGTATCTCTCTGTCCATGTGTCCAATGTTCGTCTGCCAGACCTGCGCACTGTGTCAAAACTGGGCCGTCTCTTACTATGCATACTGTGTGTTTGTTAATTCATTTTTGCCGTGAGATGCTATGCATAAGCGTGGCCTATACCGTAGCGCGGTGTCTGTCTGTCATGTTTGTGTATTCTGTCGAAACGAATGAAGTTCAAATTTTTTTCACTTTCGGATAGCCACACCATTCTAGTTTGACCATACCAAACATTATGTCAATATTCGGATGGAGAACCCCCTAATGACGGCATAGAATGCAGGTGGGATAGGCAAAAATCGTGATTCGACCAATATCTCGCTTGCCTGCGTGTTGTCAATGCTACAACCATCCAGGTGTTGTCAACACGGTGCTATTGGACCGTGGCAAGTTGGTAACACTCATCGCTGGTAGCAATAAGCGGCGGAGTTTGTTGATGGCGGCAGACAGACAACGAAGTGTTCATGACAAGAAGTCTCAACGTCATGCCAAAGACAACTGATGTATGCAGTGGTAAATCTGAAGCTGAAGTAACAGTTTAATACTAGAAGAATGCAATCGAGTTATGTGTACTATTGAAGCTAACTACTGACAGACACGAAACATTGCACGGCCTCTCTGCCTCTGTTCAGTGTTGCTATGAATGTGTGTAAGCATGGATGCAACCAGGGCGACCTTTGCATTTTATCGCTGGCATCACAGTTGTGATCCAAGAAGATTTTTTTGCACGACATGGTGCTACATTTGCTCGTAGCACTTCGTTATTTCGCAAAAATAAAAATACTTGCTCGGCTCTGTATAACTTTACAGTCAGTGATTTTCTAGCTGGGATTGTTGACATTACAGGTTTCTCCACTGTATAAGGCTTTGATCTTGCTTGGTTTAGCTTTCTATCTTCCAAGCACCTCTGTGTCTTCAGTCTTCATGGTGCTATATATATATTTATTAATTTATTTTGCTTATGTCCTTCTCTTTACCTTTTAGTGTGCTGAGCCTGGAGGTTGACTAACCATCGTCCTACAGTGGTCGTCTCTGAAATGACCTAAAATGCGTCAAGTGGGACGTTAAACCCTACTATACCTGTACCTACCGCTCATCGATGTTAATTGTTGTGAGACAGTACTGATACAACACTGTGATGGAAGGTCGTGTTCAAGTGCATGAGTTTATGCATGATCTAATAGCCTGTAGGGACCAATACATCAGAGATTGTAGATGTATTTTACCAAGACATAAAATGTGTGACATTAGTAATTATTTTGCAGTTAATTGATCAAGTTGTGTGTGGGTAATTTTGCGTGTTTGTTTTTAATTTTATGTACGGTGCCAATGCTGGTGGAGTTATGTGATCCTTCATTCTGTCTTTCATTTGTTTGTTCTGTCTTTGAGCAGGATAACTCACGAACATGATAACGCATGTTGACCAAACACGGTCGGCATGGGCAAGGGTCACCCTCTAGAAGTTATTAAATTTTGGTGTTGATCCAGATGTGGATCTACAATCAGTTTTTCACCTTCCTCACCCAGTGGGTAGATACAAGTTTTTTGTTACAACATACTGCTACTCACCAGGGGGCGACGCTGGAGGATAGGGTGCTCCTAAAAAATGAAAGTTTGAGAACCATGTTCTCCAACCCTGCATTACATGAAGCTAGTTATAGATAAGCTGTCATAAAAATTTTAGCTGAAAATAATGACATTTAGAACTTGCTCAACTGCATCAAAGTTATTTGTAATTTGTGTCGCGATGACAATCAGAGTTAATTCTAAAAACGGCTAACACAGCAAAGTCAAATGGAGAATTAATAATCTAAAAGATTGTTCTGACTTGCAAAGTAAAGGCTATGTATTATCAGCAATCAACAAATACAATATTCACGTTGATAGTCCATGCCATGTGCATTAACGCAGCCAGCCGAAATTGGCAAGCAGTACATTGTACATTGTCTATTCACAGTCCAGTTAGTGTTCAAGTTAATCGCTCTGCGGCATTGACTGTAGCTTGGCATCAACTGCTGAGGATTTAGTTGGTGCTGAAAATTTGTTTCTATGGTCCTCGACAACTTGTAGCAGATACTGCTTCTGTTCTTCATCGCGTGTCAAGCTCGAGTTGAACTCTTGAATCAACGCAACCCCACGTTCGGCCAGGTCGTTGACAACTCTGACCGACTGGACAATCTGTTGACTTCGTTGGTACTCTGCTTGGCATTCCCACTGACTGGGATCAACCTGCAGGAAGTCCTGAGATATACCAAGGATCGTGAAGAAATTGGCTGTGCTTTTCGTCACAAAGTCATGAAGTTTCTTTGCAGTTGGGTGCTGAAATGGTTGAATTCGTTTCAGAGGTTCATCTGAGCCTTCGACTTCTTGGAGTGCGACTACCATTAATCGCTTCTCCTCTGTAGTGACAGCATCATCGAAGAAGGCAAAGGCAATGATAATTTCAGACAGGTACCAAAGGTGACGCTCGAATGCTGTAGTGGCAGCCTTTGCGATTTCAGTGTTCCGGTACTCTGATAAAGCACAAAGCAGTGCAAGGTCATGTCGCGGTGCAGAGTGTGCAGCTGGACTTTCAAACCAGTATCTCAGGTACACTCTCGTGACAAACAAACTCACCTCTTGCAGGTGATGCCACATTTGCTGGCTGTAGGAAGGACCACAACACTTTCGAGAACCTGTGCCGGGCTATAGTGGCTCGTACTGCTTGCGGAAGAGCCACATCTTTATGGAGTAAATGGCCCTTGCCATCCAGCGAGCTCTGTGAATGGCGCCAGGGTACCGAAACCGTATTCCACGTTGAGGTGTGCCACCCAAAAAAATTATCGCCAGCTCAAGCAATTCACAATAATCGTCACGAGGTTGAAATTTCTCCAGTTGACCAAGTGCAAACATTATGACATCGTCCTTCCAAGGAGTGATCATATCTGCCAAGTTCTCATCTTCAACTGCAGTACAAAATGAGCCCTGATCAACACGAGGCCAAAAGTCCTTGAAGTGGCTAAACAGCTCCATGTTAGGAGACTTTGAGACATCATGAACACTGAAAACCTTTTCAAGAACAATTTCAGAAATGTGATGACGACAAGCCAAATTGAGTAGCTGTCGGCCAATCTGTCTCAACCGAATACAAACGCCACTTTTTGTTCCAGCATTTGAAGCTGTAGTATCAAAGCACAGACCCTTGATCCTGTCTCGCAAGCCCCAGTCATCAATACCTTGTGTGACAGCTTGTGCCATTGTAGCTGCTGTGCCATCACGGAGCTTTGGGACACACAAAAGTTTGATCACATCATGCCCAGACACCAATATTGGAAGTCGATCCACTTTTCCGCGCTCTAAGCCAGTGAAATTATCCATGATTTTGCCATCCCAGTGGACAATTAGTGGTACTGCTGGATCAAATGTTGCCCTGACTTCTGAGCTGAAAAGCTTGCGATGTTTCATGCGGGCTCGTCTGATAGCGCTGGGACTAATAATGAGTTCTTCCACATCTTCCTTCAGCTGTCCTGTAGATCCCATCGCAGAAAATATGTGAGCAGCCTTTCTGTCACTGGTGTTCGTTCTGTCAAGAGCAGCAGCAACTTTTGGAGTCACGACATCTACAGTGCCTCTCAATCTCTGTGGCTTTGCTGATTTAGGAGTGCATGGACCAGATTCAAGTTCAACATCTAATAACTGTGACGAATCGAATCAAACATCCTCAAATTCCTCATCATCAGACGGAGTAGTTACTGGGGGCAGCAGTGGTGGTATTGTTGCTGCTGCTGTTAAATTTACCTTCAAGGCATACTTTTCAGCTGCTATTTTCCGTTTCATTGCTCGTTCTTCCTTCAATGCAAGTACTTTATCTACTCCACCCATTCTTCCTCTGCGTCCTTTCTCACGCTGAGCGAGCAGAAACAGCTGGTCCTCTTCAATTCGTATGATGGACATGGCATCCTGGTGGGCAATATCAAATAGATCATCTAGGCTTTCCTGAAATTTTGCTTGATTGGACAAATTTGTTGCTGAACTACGACTGATATTCTTCTTTAAACCTTGCCAGTAAGAGTGCAGTTTGCGGATGTGCTCGATCACGTGATTTGGGGCTTTTGTCGGAATTCGGGCCATCCCCCATATCGGCAACAGTAACGATGCAGACTTGTCAATACTGTCCTTCAGACTCATGTTCTCGTCAGCATGATAGTGGAACAAAACCTTCAAGACGTCTCCACGTGATGGAAGTTTAGAAGTTTGGAAATTTTCTGTCGTTGCTCCAACTAACCAGATGCAACTTGCTGAGCGCGTACCACATGTGGCCATTATATTTTTGATGGATCTGAAAAACAACGTAAATAATTTTTATTAGTAATAATGTTTTAATAACAACTAGTTGTAAACTGCAAACTAATCAGTAGTGTTACAAAGAAAATTTGGGCTTCCATATTCATTGTTTGGCAAACTTAAAATATTACAAAAGTGTGTAAAAACTTGATTAAAATCACAAATGAGATAAATGTCAACACTCAAAATGTCTGCTAGTGCACATAACATTATCCATTATTTAATAGAAACTAGTTGTAAAGTGCAAACTGATCAGTAGTGTACAAAGGGAACTTAAATATCACCTGGTTTCGATATTCAGTGTTCGGCAAACTCAAACTATTACAACAGTCGGTAAAAACATGATTAAAAGTATAAACTACAAAAAATGTCAACAGTCAACACTCAAAATGGCTGCCAGTGCAGGTCACATGAGTAAGCAACTCAAACATGATTTTTATTTTAAGTAAGTAAAAAAATATGTATATATTTGGATTATTGACAGATAATTGACCACAAAAATGACAAAATTCGTATTTTTAAACATTTAAATGCGTTGAGCAAGTTCAGAATATTGTTATATCTTGATAATATTTTAACTACAGAGTCTCTATATGAGCCATCATCAAATGCTGGGTTGGTGGAAGAGAAATAATTAATTCAAAAATTTTCCATTGCGGATGGGAACACCCTACTGTGCAGTCTCCTTCAAGCATACACACACTCATATTCACAGAGAGTTTCAACTAGACTGTGCTCAGCGAGTGCAAACGGTCTGCGACCCGTGGTGATCTCGTGGTGCCAGCACACGTCACCGACTTCGGTGAACGAGCATTTGAAGTGGCTGCACCCAAAGAGTGGAACAAGCTTCCAACCAGCATCAGAGACAGTCCGTCAGTGAGCTCCTTCAAAGCCAGACTGAAGACTTATCTGTTCTCGGCATAAACTGCTTATTGTTCACT
>Ga0209339_1001301_pt1 | contig 10514 bp, 5 predicted proteins | sample OlaalgELextract3_FD_187376 | JGI IMG/M metagenome (GOLD analysis project Ga0209339, IMG submission 187376) | Olavius algarvensis symbiont microbial communities from Tuscany, Italy - Type A ELBA extract 3 (SPAdes) (version 2) | ecosystem: Host-associated > Annelida > Digestive system >...
CGGAGGTCCGAATCCCCCACTGAGGGGGGTTTGAGGGGGGTTTTACAAAACGTACCACGTCACGTTCCGGTCGGCCACCTCAGCACTAGCTGAGCTCTTGTTTAAATTCATGTTGGTTATTAGGATAACAGCTGTGTGTCTGGGTGATACAGACTACTGAGAGTGAATTGAAGCATTTCTTTTCTGCATTTGGTGCTGTTCGTGATTGCAAGATAATATTTGATCGTGCCGGTTTGAGCAAAAGGTTTGTTTGTTGATTTCTTAATACTGTTATAAAACTTTTTGACACATGCTGTGAAGTGTTAGCATCATTGCAGGAGTACAGTCATGTTGAGTACGCTAATTCAGTTTGGTTCCCTTACAAAAAAAGGAGATATAGAGGCTATTGAAAAAGTACAAAAGAGAGCAACAAAATTAGTAATATCACTCAAAAAGTTACCATACAAAGAACGTTTATTTAATTAAATTTACATACTTTGAAATACAGGGAGACATGATAGAGGTATACGTCACTGGGAGACGGAGCATTTGCCGTCGCAGGACCGCATGTCTGGAACAGCCTTCCTCCTGCCATCCGTGATCCGTCACTGTCGTTCTCAGTTTTCGGAAAGTCGCTGAAAACTTATTTGTTTGTTTCAGGGTCACTGCGCTGGTGACTTGTGAACTGGCGCCTTCGAAATGTACTGACTAACTAACTAACTATACAAAATTATACATGATATGTAAGACAGAAGTGTTGCACTAGAGTTACCTCGTAATGTATGTAGTACTAGAGGTCTTTCTTCTTTCTTATTTGGGGTGACACACGCTCCCTTCGCATGCCAGCGCTGAGGCCTGCCATAGTACTAGAGGTAATAAATATAAATTGCAAAACCACAGCTTTCATTACAACTTTCAAAAATTTTCTTTTGCTGCACCAGTAGTTACAGTGTGGAACAGTTTACCGGATCATGTAGTAGATGTCAGTTCTCTTAAACAATTTGAAACAAGGTTAGACAAATTTTGGAGAAATCAAAATGTTATATTTGACTGCACTGCTGAAATAACTGGAACTGGAGACAGATCAGAGTTTAAATTAGAAACTGTTTTAGAAAGTTTTATTACTGAAAATACAGTTATAGAGGAACCATGCTAGTGCCTACAACCCTTTCTCTACTTTGCTGATTGCTGATAGAGTATGGTTATTATTGTATCTAAAGCTATTTAAGATTCGCATTTATGCCAATTTTGTAGCTATGTTCTAGCTTCTTGATTTTATGGGATATCAGCTGTATCCAGAAATTCAAATAAGGCACTGTTAGCAGTAAATGCATACGGTAATGTTAGCAGATGAAAATTTTTGGAAAAAGAGTTTTATTGACAAATCAGCATGCTTTAATTGACACAGCCTTACAATTTTAGTACTGAAACATTATGTGGTATTTTGTCATTGAGTATAGTTATCGGCCCATATCGCCATTAAGTTTATGCTACAAATTGCTCTACCGTAGGGGAGCCACTGTACTTACTTCATGCTGTCTGTTCTTAATTTTCTGTGTTATTCTTTCACTATTCATGGAACTTTATTTGCAGCTATGGCTTCGTCACTTTCGAGTCACAAGATGATGCTGAGAAAGTCATGAAGCACACGGTACAAATGTTTATGACTGTTTGCTGTGTTTGTTTTATATATTTTGCATCTATTTTATTGTAGTTTGGAAATATGCAGCATGTGGATGGATGGATGCATATAATACAGTGAAATGCAAGAGTTGCTAAAATGAAAATGAATATTATGGTTCAAATCTACGTTCACAGTGTGTATGATAAGTTAACACATTGTGCACACAGATTCATCGTGAGTAAAATCAACTTGATGCTAATACCACACACTATCATCATACAGGTTAATTTAGTTTACTTCCTAATAACACTGCTCCCTATGGTTTCATATTCATCAGTTACTTAGGTGAGGAAACACTGTTGAATTCTTTTTCTCACGTGTAGTTATGAAGCTTATTTGAACAGAATTTTATACTCAGTAGAAGTTCTATAAAGGCCAGAGGTGAGTTCAAGCCCCTTTGCTATGATTTGCGTAATTTTGAAACGGTTGTCCTGTATGAACGCTGGTTGGCCTACACACTCTGTACATAAGGCTGTTTATACTTTGAGACGTCTTCTGTGGATTACACTGATGCTTGCGAAGTAGACAGATAAAATAAATCCCATGTAATACATGCACTCATTTTTACCTCACGCTGATATGCATAGCGCGGACTATGCCGTCACAAGATGTCTGTCCGTCTGTCACACGCCGGTATTCTGTCGAAATAAGTTATACATATCCTCAAACTTATTTTCACTGTCGTGTCCACACCATTCTACTTTTTCTGTACTAAACAGTATGGCAATATTCTGATGGGGACTCCCTAAGGGGAGGGGGTCAAATGCAACAAGTGTGAAAAAAATCACAATTTTCAACCAATAGCAGTATCTCGCTTTATCACGGCAATAAGAGCCATAGTTACTACGGAAGTCGAATAGGAAACTGTATCCAAGCTTTAGAATAGTACCAGTTTGAATGATCTTGAGTGACCTCTAACCCATATTTCAAGGTCACGATATTAGTCAACACCAAATAACTCGCAAATGATACAAGACAAGCTATACTTACAATGGCCGACTGGCGACCACTAGAAAGTTGTATATGGTCTATCGAACGGCGCCATTGTGAATGATCTTGAACAACCCCAAACCCAAATTTCAATGTCACCCCATTTTTAACACTGAATATCTCGGAAATAGTGTGAGATACAGACATAGTTAATAACAATGAAATACTGATAGGGACTTATGCCCTTATCAAGATAGTCATTTTGAATGACCTTGAGTGATCTTGAGTGATATAGCGAAATATTCAATGACATGAAGCGTCGCATGGTCTCTGCAACAGCTGAGCTTCTTGGTTTTGGAGAGATACTGTAGTGCTGACAATTGCAGACGTGTATAGAGCTGCTCATTTCTGACAATGGTAGTTTTTTTACATTTAGGCTTTAAAGACATTCAACTGTAAATGGTACAATAATGGTACATTGTTCTGTGTGCGTTGCTTGTCAAATTCCAGTCAGAAACACTGATTCTGCGAGACCGGAAGCTGAATATTGGTCCAGCGATTAGAAAACAGGTTTGGTTGTACCTTGAATAGTTATTGCTGCCATCAATGTTTTCGCCGTGCTCAGCTATGCGAGAGTGTGACTAGCTATAGGTGGCATGTCCATTTGTCCGTCTGTCTCTTCGTCACACGCTGGTGTTGTGACTCAAAACTAATTGACAGTAGGATCATGCGGTTTCATTGTTCGGTAGCCCAGGACTCTTGTTATTAAATACCAAGTTTCATTTCTTAGATCTGATGGGAACCCCCACTTTGCAACAGCTTCAAACGTAACAGGTGGGAAAAACAGCAAACAAATGTCGATTTTTGACAAATAAATTGTTATGTCTCAGAAATGATGGAAGATAGGCATATATCTCCATAAATAGATTCATCTGGTTGGAAGTTAACTATTAGTTAAATTCATCAAACACAACCAAAAATTATTACCTAAAACTTGACGTTTCGACCTCTATGATAGAGGTCGAAACGTCAAGTTTTAGGTAATAATTTTTGGTTGTCTTTGATGAATTTAACTAATAGATAGGCATATAGTTACGATGATAGACTAATAGGAAGTTGCATATGGGCTTTCAGTTGGTACGAGTTTTGATGACCTTGAATAACTGTAATTCAACACTTCACGCCGTGTAGCTTTTTCCACTTGAATGGAGATCGAGCCATACAATCGGCAACAAAAAGATAATACCAACTCTGTAGATTTTAGCAATGTACAGATCATGCATAAATTAGCAGGGTGAGTGATCCCTAACATAGATGTCCAGGTCACAGTATTCTTCAACGTGAACTATCTAAAAAATGGTTCAAGATAAAGCTATACTTACAATAGCAGGCTGATAGGAAGTCGTGTATGATCTATTGAATGGTATCACTTTTAGTGACCTTGAATGTCTGTTAACCAAGATTTCTAGGGCACTTCATTATCATGCATTGAATATCTCAGAAACAGTATGTGATAGACACATGATTACTATAGACCACTAATGGAAAATGATGTAGCCTGTTGTATTCTGCCATTCCCAATGACCTTGATCCACCTTTAAGCTGATTTAAGTGATTTTGTCTGAAAATAAGTGTATCGTAGAAAGTCAAGGCGACGTAATGAAGGATGGCATTGCCGATAAACTTAAGTGGCATTTGAAGGTCATTTCAGGTATCGTCTGTATCTTGAAAATGTAGCATCTTTAATGTACAAAGCCAATTACAGCTTTGGACATCTTATGTGAGCAGTTATTTCTACTGTGTTATTTGACAAGAAGGATAGTTATGTGATACATACATACATACATACATACATACATACATACATACATACATACATACATACGTACAAATAATTTTTAATGCGCCCTATGCTGACCATGACCTGTTGCCGAAAGCTAAGTTTCTTAGCTGTTGGCTGGGCATCAGGCAGGCAAGCAGTCTGAAAAATTCCAAGTCTAATGATCTCCAAATCTTTCCTTGAAGACCGCTTCCTGATGATGACAATGACTATAAAATGATGGTTGCATGTGAGTGTTGACCAGATGCCATTGAACAGTTTTTTGGAAGGGGAACCGGGGGGTCTGAGGGATGAAGTCTCCCTGCAGGGTCCAGGGGCAAATATGTGAAAGTTAATTGTTACGGAAATTCACTTATTTGCACTTTTTTTATTAAAAACAAATGTGAAGTTAATCATTATTGTGCACATTAGTTGCATTCAACAGTGTATGTCCTTGATGATGTCTCAGTGTATGTCCATACTGAAATATTTTATTGTCAATCTTCTTTAACATGTGGTTTTGTCTGTTGCAGCAGATGTCCTCTCGATATTTAGGTATGCAGTCTCCGTAACTCTTCTGGTTTTGAATTCCATTTAAATGCTTGAAAATGTTTAACATCTTTTAGGAATCTGAAGGTTCTCAGTATTTTGCAGATTTACAGTGTTGCATTAATTATGCTCTTAATCAGTATTCATTGAGTCATTGAGTTATACTCTGTTGCAGTGTGTACCAGATTTGAAGGTGACTGCTAAGTATATTGTATGTTGAGCTCATTCCTCCTTTTCAGCTCATGTGTGATCTGACAGGTGAACTGGATGTGCCATCTCTGTCAGCTTTCATTTGAATTGTTTCTTCTCTGCCATGTTAAGTTTGACTTCGACAAAACTTGATATAAATGATGATGAGGAGGGGCTATAGAGTTACAATGCGGATTTTGAATGTTTGTTTAAATTATGTTAATTAAGTCAGAGGGTCTCAGAAAAGAGCTATTTAATTCAGCCGGGAGGCTGTCGTTTTGTTCCATCAACATCGCTGCTTAAAAGTGGACAGTGTCTACAGAGCAGCATGTTAGCTCCCAGCAGATCTCGGCAAAGTCTTTCCAACACGCATTGTAATTTGGCGTGATTAGGCCTACAGCTTAAAATTCCTCTGTCAGTCAATCAGTCGGTCAGTTTTTATGAATTTATCTGGAATTTCCTTGGATGTCGTGAGCAAATCAGCGGTGCAGGGCATTGTAAGACAAGCAGACTTCACATTTTCTGTGCATGATCAAACAGTTTAGTTTTAGAATATGCCTAAAAGTACTGAAATACTTGATATATCTACCATTATATAACAGAGTTCCAGACTAACTACCTAAGCAGTTTATGAAGTGGTCTCGCAGTAACATTTGTTACTTTGGTCACTCTAATCCTTTTCTGATTGATTGATTGATTGACATCCTGTTTTAAAAGTGTACGTGCTTCCTCTGCCAATGCTGTTACAGGTGATCATGGATCACCGTCCAGTCCTGCATATCTCTATTCAAATGGAGGCCCAGGAGTTCCATATGCTCTGCCCAACGGCATAGCGTTGTACTGCACAACTGATGGAAATTCTTACCTTGTGCCTGCCGCCCAGCAGCAGGTCGGTATGCTGCTTTGACTTGACAGATTGTTAGTCAGTCCATGTGTTCTATCATTATCATCATCCTTGTATATATGTAGAATAGATTTAATATAAATACATTACAGTCATAGTCAGTTTGTTGTATATTATACCAGAGGAGGCCTATTGACCCAGATACCTGCACTGCTGCTGTTTGAGAGATTGTCCACTTTTAAAATTTTGCCAAAAAGTATTAAATCAATTTTGAAAATATGTTCCACTGTTTTTTTGCATATTGGCACGTAGATCACGTGTACCAAGTTTTGTGCGAAAATTTGGACAAAAACTAGGAGGAGTAGCAATTTGAAGTAGCAGACAGTCACCTATACTGTAAGCTGTGCTGGCTGCAAGCAGCAGCGGAACTGAACATATTAGTACATGCAGATGTTAAAAGCATAGCTAGAGTTTGTTCTCTGCATTGTTCAAACGTCTAACAAAGTTTAATGCGTGTAAACTGTTTTCAATTCGGTGCTTCCGTAATTTCTGAAATGTTTTTCTTCTACTTGTTTAGCAGACAGCAGTTGAAAGCTAAGTGCATTTGTACACATGAAATTTGCTTAAGTTGTAATGATAAGCGTTAAGCACTCAAACTGATTTTAAGTTGTTTGTTAATATAAATCTCGTTCGTTTGACTGTCACTAGCTCTTTACCTTTAAATAATTATTTATTACTCTGTATTTTGATTTTTTTTCTTGCAGTAGATGGGAATCGTAGTTAGGAGTGCACTTAATGTGTGGTACTAGCAATAAATATAGTATGCTGATGACTGTGTTTGTGTATTCTGAGTAAGCCTTCATGGTCAGTTATGTTACACTACACTTGCATGCTTGCTTTGCTGCGTAGCCATAATTCTGTGCCATTATGTGCTTTTATGGGAACACACACACAGACTGAGACAGCACTGTGATTATTGCAGTGATTTAATATTGCATTTGGTATTTCAGCAAGCTGCAACTGTCTATCATCCTGCTGTTATGTCATCATATTATTCGTCACCAAATGTCTTCCAGTCACAGGTGCGTGTTGTCGCTTGCCGATCAATCGATGATGTACTCCAGACAGGAGCTAAACCTGCTATATTCATCGGCCAGATGTCATAATTGGTGTCTGTCTCTAGCGTTGAAAGTTAAATATAATTTAATTAATTTGGCATATTTTGTGATGCATATGTTTCTAACCAACTGTTATGCTTTTGTTAATATTTGTATAATATATTTTAGTTAACGTGATTTAACCCTTTAATAGGCACATATAAATGCCGACAACAAAGGACGATTATAGAGCAGTGTAATGATTGGTACTGTGTAGTATACTGATAGTGTTTACAAGAAAAAAAATACAAGAAATAACATGTCGCGTACAAGAATAACCATGTTTCACTATGTCCTGGGACATGGATCGATCAACTGAAATGTTATTCTGGCCACTTTTCATCTGTTACATTTTGTTGACTCGGTATGGTCTAAAAAGTTAGGCCATTTTCTCATTGTACAATGTACATGTCTTTAAAAGCCGAGATTGATTAGTAAAATTTTTGGCACTGACTGAAAAAATAAGTAAGTAAATAAATTGTTATGCCTATTTTAATGGTTTTTAGTGAAAAGAAGTCTAGCAAATTGATTTAGGTGTTTTAAAGTGTGAGCAGTCTAAAAGTGGCATAACTTTTTGGACCACCTGTACATTATGGAACTATCTTATTAATATGTACTGTATTTTATTACTGACTGTGTTTGTATTAGCCACCTGGGACACAGAGTCCATGGAACAACCACGGAAACTGGCGTTGGAATTCACCTGTAAAAGATTAGTTTTGTTAATATACAAGGGTTGTTCCATAAATAAGTTACAAAATGGCATCATTGTGTTACCGTAGTTTTCAGACTATGAAAATTCCGAAATATACATTTTGTAGGAGATTTAATTCTGAGTATGAGCAATGACATTTATTGTGATGACGTCACTGGGCAACGTTGCCATTGAAATCATCCCACAAGGAACAGCCTTCTGTTATTCGTTTGCTGTGGGCAAAAGGACTTGGTGCAAATGCCATTCAGTCTGAGATGCGTCCACTATATGGTGACAAGTATTTTACAAGACCGGCAATACATGTTTGGTGTAAAAAGTTTGCTCATGGTCGAGAAAATGTTGCTGATATGGTCGCTGTGTTGTTTGGACAACCAGTGCAACGATCGCAGCAGTCGATTCCATCATGCGGTCAAACTGGTTTGTTATGGGACAAATGTTTACATGAATTTGGACACTACGTTGAAAATGAAACATTAATGTTTGGTTTTTAAATATATTTCTTGTTGGACTTGTTCACTTTTCTCGTTTAACTCGCAATGTTCAACACGTGCAAGTTGCAAAAGAAAACTGTTGGCCAAAATACTGCACTGACTGACGGCATTCTACGTACAAGTGACATCACAGTAATGATGTCATCGTCATAAAAATTTCAGTATAAGTCCCAAATTAAATTCCCTACAGAACGTATATTTCCAAATTTTCATATTTTGGAAATTAACAAAATGATGTTTTTTGTAACTTATTTATGGAACAACCCTCGTATTCTGTAGTATAAATAATATTTATTATCTGACTACTATGATATAAGACTGATCTCAGTTTCCTTGATTCTGCTGTTAACAGGTTTTTTTATTAAACTGTTCCAAGCAATATGGACATTATTATATCTTGTCCATCATACTTTTATTTCGAGTTGCCCAGTACTGTTCTAAGCAAGTGTGTTACAAAATTTAACGTGAAATTCAAGAACCATCAGAATCATATGTATTGGTTGCTTAACAATTTGTGAAGTTACTGTATGTTATTATTATATCATTAGTTCAGTGCTTAAGTTTGCTTGTGATATGGTGTTGTATTCTTTTTTTTCTATTTTTCTACCAGTTACATGGTGAATAAAGATGAATAGATTATAATTATATCAATAAATTAGGGAAAATAGGTGATACATTTGAAAATTGTGGTGCAGATGTAGATTATTCCATGTTCAGCTGCAGCCAAGTTGTGCTGCCTTTCATACCCAGTGATGTATGACGATAGAGTTATATGATAGCTGGGAATGCCGTTCACTGACCATAGTGTTTGCCTGGGTCAACTTGCATTTTGTATCCTTCCAGGGTTGATAAATGAATACCAGCTGCAGATCTGATTTAAAAGCACATTGATAAATGTGGGCAACAGGTACTCTGTTGTGGTGAACCTCTACAACAGGTTACACTCTCTCACCTTTACCTGTAGCATGTGTCATAATATGGGACTGTAAAGTTGTTTGTGTGTGAAAGAATCCAGGTAGTTCAATGTTGAGTCCTGGGCAGTATCTATACCCGGTGCAGCAACCAGCAGTTCTGACAAACGAGCTATTTTACCAGCCATCTGGTCATCTCTTCCACCCGTCTGAGAGTGGCGATGCTTAATCCCGGTTGGCTGTACTATATCATTCTGGTTAATGTAGAGTACAAGAATAGCCTTGAGATAAATCCTGTTAATTTTGTGTAATTGGTACATACTGGGTGGCTCATAAAAACGTCACCAGTTTTCTGCCTTAGAAAAGACTCTTCTAGTGCCTTTGCTTTGGCAGTTGGGTAGAGCACTGTCTGCACTTTACTTGGTTGTCACGCGAATGACGTCATCCAAGACGTCCTGAGAAATAATAGATGAAATAGGCACACTCCTAAAATCAGTTTATCATTACTGTTGAGTGTCGACATCAGAGCAGCTGTACCGTTCGAGATCCCAGTTCTCGAGAGAGCTGATGGTAAGCATATGAGTTTCTTGATATGGAAAACACATCTTTTTCGTTGATCCACAGAAAACAAAAGTTGACCAGAACTGTTACACTGATATGTTGAACACTTCCTTACCTAACCTAACGTGTGGAGATGATGGTAAATTTGCCAGTGAACACTAAGTGACAGTGTAGTTGTTATGAGACTGCATTGCTGCTGGTCACATACATGATCCAGTAATCTGTATAATCCATGTTTTGTGTAATTACCCCTCACCCTCGTGACAGCTGGCAATGTATTGTTTTTGGTGGTCTCTATGTGTAACTTTGTTACCTGCCATATGTACTAAGTTTGCTGTTTCTGTTTCCGTTTTTTTGGTTACAGATATCTTGGTGACGTTGGACTGATTGGCATGAAATTTTTCATGATGGTACATATTGTCTCGGATGTTTTTTCTCCCCTTTTGGGGGCAGTGCGCCAGGGGATCGCTCAAGTCCGAAATTTGCCCACCTGTGTGTGGCGGGTATAGTGTTTTGCATTTGTTTCTGTGTTTGTCACTTTGTGAGCAGCATTACAGCAAAATGGTTATAGGCGTCGTGAAACAGAATAGCTCAACACTGGTACTGTAGTCATGCCATTAAATTTGCCTTCAGGCAACGTGCTGCAATGGCGAGTGGCATGAGATTTTGTGCCTGGCACCATTTT
>Ga0209339_1001303_pt1 | contig 10502 bp, 2 predicted proteins | sample OlaalgELextract3_FD_187376 | JGI IMG/M metagenome (GOLD analysis project Ga0209339, IMG submission 187376) | Olavius algarvensis symbiont microbial communities from Tuscany, Italy - Type A ELBA extract 3 (SPAdes) (version 2) | ecosystem: Host-associated > Annelida > Digestive system >...
AATATTTTGTCCCCCCCCCACTGGCCAAAAAGTGGGGAGGGGTCAAAAAAAATTTTGCTCGTTCCGCTTGCAAAATTGTCCCCCCACTTTCAAAACCGTGACGCCGCCCTTGCTTGTTTCTACTGGCACACTACAGAACAAGAGTAAGGCCGTACTGAAAGCTAGCGCTGACTACGCTGTCAACAAACGTACATATTCTAGCTACTGGCGACGTTTTTGCCTGTTGACTGACCCTGTCAAAATAGCAACATTGACGTGAGACGTCACTGATCGAAAGAGCAACTCACATCTGTCATATGCACGGCCTTAATAAAACCGCTGCAGACTCGTTCGAATGCCTCGTTAGACGACCCTACGTGGCCATCCCCTCGTTGACGCCAGCTTTTGCCTCAGGTCGCTCTTTTATCGGTCTAGGAGTTCCGACAACCGCTGAATCAGCGACGCGAGCGCTTGACTGACAGCTTAAGGCGGCCAACTGCCAGACACATGAACTGAACGTACGCGTGTGCAGGTGCGTGGTCTGCTTTCCATCAGCAAACGGGCCAACACAGCGACGGACGCAGGCTGTTTCTTCGTTAAAAATTAACGCTATCACAAATTACTCTTAAAGTGTTGATCACTTATCGTAATGCGAGTTGTCTCAGCAATAGCTGAGTTACTTGTATTTTATGTATGCTGTCAAATACGAGTTTCGTATTTAAATAATAATAATAATAATAACTTCTTTTTAGCTTTTAACCCTCTGGATCTTTACTACCGAGGGTATAAAAAAAAATAATAATAATAATAATATCAAAAATAATAATAATAATAATATATGTATGCAAAATTAAAATGTAATTTTTAATAATGCACCGATTTTTACAGTAGTTGGTGCTGACAACAAGTTACTCTGAAATTACAAATAAAGCTACAGGGTGACCCACAACGTGAGGTCACTTTTTGATTGTACCCATATTTGAAACGTCCAAAACGAATTTGGCAGATTTCTGTTTAACTACAGTCAACCAGTAATATTGGCGTCTTTATATCTTTATTTACTTATTAGTTTTTTGATCAGTGCCAAAGCCACAGAAATCAATTGGGGATTTTGCCGTGCTATGCTATGCATAAGCGGGGCTATGCATAAGCGCAGCCTATGCCGTCATGCAGTGTCTGTCTGTCCGTCCATGTGTCTGTCTGTCCATCTGACACGTTCGTGTATCCTGTCAACATAAATAAACGCGTCTCCAAATTTTTTTCACCATCGGGTAGCCACACCATTCTAGTCTTTCCACACCAAACGCTATGGTAATATTCCGGCGGCGACCCCCCTCCCATAATCGGGGTGTCGAGTGCAGGTGTGGTAGGCAAAACTCGCGATTTTCAACCGCTATGTGGCTTTGGCATCGATGACTGCTGGACCGCCGGACGGTGTCGTCAACATTTCGACGGTGGAGTAGCACTTAGCGTCGGAGTTTGTTGATCACAGGAGACGGACGACGAAGCTCCACGCATCTATGAATGTTGTTTATGACAACACAGCAGAATTTAACTGTATGTATAGGTATATCTAAAGCCATAGTAACTAATAAATAATAATAAAAGACTGCGCTCGAGGTATATTGCACTGTTGAGAACTTGAGACTAACTACAGACAGACAAGAAGCATCGCGCGGCCTCTCTGTGAGAGATGTGAACAATCAAACGAATCGGTATCGTATTTCGGCCACTATCTGTAGGCTCACTGTCTGACAACAGCTGCCGCTGACGTCATGGACAACTGACAAAACGGATAAAAAAGTTCGTTCTGCAAGTTCATATTCATATATTTATATTCATATTCATATAAAATTTAAAACCTAAGCAAACACACATTAAAAGTGAATGAAATGAACATATATGCGCCCTGGTTTATGGTAGGTACAAGGCTATATACGCAACCAGTTACATTGAAGACAAATCAACATCTGACAGTTTTCGCTTCTTCTTCTTCTCGTATGCGTGTCATTTACCATACACTTAAATTCCGCGACAATTTTAGCTGAGACAACAGACGAAGGTAAACAGTAAAACAGCGCACACATCAACTGAGAAATTCGTTGACAAACAACTGAGCTATTACGTGGGAGGTAGTTAGACGAAAAAGTAGACAAATTGTTATTTTATTATACATCGTTAAATCAGACTTGATACGACGCAATTCAAGTGGTTCGAGATCAAAACTGCTAAGATGCACAAGTTCGTTGACGACACCACGTTGTCCGAGTTTGTCGCTAAGTCAACTACAAGTTGTATGAAAGCCTGCTGCGATGAGCTCGTGCACCAGTCAGAAGAAATACGGATGAACGTTAATCCCCGCAATACCAAGGAGATGTTGATCGGCCCGATGGCGAAAGATCCACCACCACTCCTGACCCTATGTGGTGCAACGGTTGAACGAGTACCAGTATTCAAGCTGCTGGGTGTCCATGTTTCCAGCGACCTTAAGTGGACGAAACACATCGACGCCGTGGTTTCCAAGGCGGCATCGCGTCTGTACTTTCTCAAGCAGTTGAGGCGAGCTGATGTGCCAACCAGGGACCTGCTCCATTTCTAGTTTTCCTACACCACTGTAGTGCGGCCGGTCCTAGAGTATGCGTGTCCGGTATGGCACCCTGCATTGACCGTTGCACACTGAATTGCTCGAGTCGGCGCAGAAGCGCGCCATCCGCATCATCCGTCCTGACGCCAACTACCGGACCTCCTTGATTGTCGCTGGCATTGCACACTTGATGAAAGAAGAGAAGTGCTGACGGCGAAATCTTTTAAGAGACACGTTCTCGCCAGCAGCTCCGTACTGCACAGCCTACTCCCTGATCGACGAGACAATGACACTGTTAGCAGCCTGCGAAATCCAAAACCCTTTCACACAATCCAAGCACGTACTAATAAATTCCGTAAATCGTTTATACCTTAGGCCTACTGTCCATGTTACCCACTCAGTAATTAAACTCTAACATTACTACGTCATACGATATTTTAGGTTATTTAGTCTATACTGGCTGAACATTTTGATAACTGCAGTGTAGATATCTTTTATATGTGTTTTATTTTCTTATCATCTGGTTTTATGTTTTATTATTTTACCGTGCTTGTTTAATCCAGCATTTCATGTTGCAATACTCAATAAACCATTGATTGATTGATTAAGTGCTAACCGTTCCAAGTAAGGTAAATCACTTGTAGAATCTATTCTCTTTGTGAAATGTCTTTGTACATTTTTAATACATTTATGTATTTAGCAAAATGTGTAGACCAAACGTTGGACGCATTATTCCAATATAGGTCTAATGTAAACAGCATATGCATTGCCTAGAAATGTTACGATTAAAAAATGAAATACAGTACACCAATGCGCGAATATGCCTGGCAACAATACGATTAATATGGCAATCGTACTTTAGCGAAGAGTGTACATCAACACCCAAATCACAAACCGTGGTAATCATAATCATAAACATATTTGTAAAGCGCCATAGGCAGAGCTACAGAGGCGCAGAAGTTACGATGCTATCGTAAGTATACTGCATTGACAGGTTATTGAAGTTTTGTGAGAAAGCGTGAAGAGAGGGCCAGACAGTATGTGAGACAACGCAGTTTGCAACGTCTGGCCGCTCGGTAATCGCATCGCGAAAACCGTGCAGTCCGCCCAACACTTTTTTTTGTCGTGAGTAATTGACAACTCGACTGAAGCTATGTTGTTGTGTTTCAGCTGAACAAAATGAAGACATATGACTTTTTCGCGAGTCGGCGACGACTGACATCGTACATAAGTCACAGGGCGAGTACTGTACAAAAAGCTCAGCTGTCGCAGAGACTGTGCGATGCTCTGTGTCATCGAATATTTCGCTAAGTCACTCAAGGTCACTCAAGGTCATTCGAGCTAACACCTTTGAGTAGGGCATGTGCAAGTCCATACTATTTCATTGTAAATTTGTAACTATGTCTCTATCCATTGCATAGCATTGCACGACAACAAATGGCCATAGTAATACGAGATGATGTGCATGACTCGCGAGTGCTGTACACAAACTCCAGAGATGAGTGTCGCCAACTTGCCACTGTCTTGTGGCATTGTGTTTACAACACCTGACGGTCGCAGCTTTGACAACACGCGATAAAGCGCGATACTGGTCGATATTCGCGATTTTATCATGCCCCACCTACATTCGAATCCCCTCTCTTAGGGGTCTCTATCGGAATATTGCTATGAATAAGCGCGACCTACGCCGTCGTGTGGTGTCCGTCTGTTTGTTTGTCTGTCTGGGTGTCAAATGGAGAAAGCTGGACCAGTAGATTGTTGTTGCAGCCATCAGTCAGTGGCGTCGCCGTCTCACGCTTGTGTCATGGCTCACAGTGCACATTTTAAACACATCTTGTGATGGATTCATGGTTCAGTATGTTGAGTTAATGCTGAGTAAATTTCTACATTTGCGGTTTTTACTCTTTGACTGTTTTATTGCCAGAATGTAACTTGTCTTAAAAGTTTTAACAGGTAGCCTACAGGCGTTACACAGGTAAGGTGGAAGACATAGTCGTAGCAGACTCACAACTGTTTCTTGAATCGCTGTGCCAAAAATTAGATCGTTTTGCTGCGGTTTGATGACGCTATGCTAAAAAGTAGTTGGCTTTTCGTGGATCAGCTGTATGCGGTATTGCTAATTACCGCAACAGATGACGACAAACCTCGAGAAAGGACGCGAGAACGACAAGTAACCTAAGAATCAATACTTTCTACCCCAGTATCGCTCACAGTCTCAGTTAGGGGTAGAAATTTGGGACGATCCCCGTCGGTCAACGCGGCGCAGTCTCGGAGGCCGAAACACGCGACACTTTGATTAATATGCTAGCGTTAAACCTCACCAACGCTCAGTCCTCCAGCCTCCAGCGATCTCGCAGGAATTTCGCGAATCTCATATGTCACGCCGACAGAGGCCGTGGGACCGTTCCGCCGACGTGGAGTGGACTCTCTTGGCGCAATGATGCCGTTGGAAACACGCCATCGGAACATTTAGTCTATCGGCTGTGCATTTTCCGTGAAAAGAAAAAAAGATTCGTTTTTTCGACAACTTTGGCCAACTTTGGAGTTTAGATGACATGATGGAGGCATTTCACGTGTTTATTATCCGGCTCCGGTTACAGCCGGCGGACGGGTACTGTTTTGGGGCACAACAGATGTGGATTCTTCCGTGGTTCTATCTGTCCGTGGGTCCGACGCCAAGATGGTCAAATGTACTTCAAGTTATAAGCACCTCAAAGTTGGTAAGTAGATGGACCGTGGCGAGTACTAGCCTACGAAAGATTGCTCCTTAAAGGGGCATGGGCAGAGTCATGTGACCAACTTTTTAGCCGAACGTTACTATGTTACGTTCGGCTATTGGTATCGCAATTCTGTCTGTAACGTTGCTGCACACTATTCACAGTTTAAATTTTTCTGCAATAGTTTTGCAACATATTGTAGCCTAGCCATCTGGCTCGGTTGTGAAGAAAACAGCGCGAAAATGATCGCAACCGTATTCCCCATGCAGGGAGGTGTTATGTACATGAGAGTATGAAAATGGCGATTCTGTATCTCGCATTATCTCGCAAACGATATGGCCATAGTTACGATAGATGACGAATAGGAACTCGTATGCGATCTGTCGAATAGTGTCATTTCCAATGACCTTCAGTGACCCGTCAAGGTCGCGACGTGTTTCAGCGTCAAATAAATAGAAAATGGCACAAGCTAGAGCTATATTACAATGACAGACTGAGAGGAAGTCGTATATAGTCTATCGAAGTCTGCCATTTTCACTTCTTCTTTTTTCGTATGCGGCCATTTTCACTGACTCTAATGACCCGTAACGCAGATTTCAAAGGCATGCAGCTGTTTTTGAAATTTGATAGATGATTACAACTTTGACTTGTGACTTTCAATTTTCGATTTTGATTGTACGATCAATTAAAGCAGCTGATGAGCATTCCTTATATTAATACTAAAGTCTAAAAGGCCCAGTACGTTGACTCGGGTATGTAACGTTCGGTTATCTAATCTACTGATTAATTTTTGTTAAATTTGGGAGCCATTCTATCTCTGGAATGGATAAAGCTAGACATTTCAAATTTGGTGCGTAGGTGGAACGTGGCAACTTCTATCCAAAGAAAGATAAATTGGCCTTTAAGGGGCGTGGTCAGGATCACGTGACCCACTTTTTAAAACTTTCGACCCAGTCTTATGGGCGTAACTCAAGGGCAAATAATTCGATTTGCTTCAAGTAAAGACAAAAAGGTTCGTCGACGGTCCCTCTATCGCCCTGCTGCATGATAAAGGTTGAACGGTCAAAGTTCAAGTCAAGGACGCAAAAATTAGTAAACTTGCCCAGCCTTGAATTAAGGCACCTTCACACAGACTTATTGTGGTGCAATATTGTATTTGGTATCGTTGATTTAATGTGCGACGAGTCGACGACTTCTATAAGTTGTGCCCATGCACCATTACACGTGGCCACATAAGTTGTATAAACCCAGTAGTACCAGCTCCGCTAGGAACCGTTTCTTAATTTGCACGTATCACTTTACATTTCTGAGAAATAAACATGGATGGATGCATGGAAATGCCGAAGTCGTTTTCAGCGGCAACTCCGCCGCATATGGTCCAATTTACTTCAAGTTCAGATTGTTGTGTTCAAATTCAAGGCTCATCCGCGGGCGGCTATGCTTGTTGTGCCCGCACTGCAGATTTTCTTGTTTTAACCCTTTAATGGGCACCGGTAATTATAGTACGATATCGAATAATATGAAGTTGATACACTGGCCGTTGATGGGTGGGCTGTTACATTTGGTACAGCGATGAAGGGACTAGGCGGAGCCCTAGTCCGCCCAGGCCCCTCATCGCTGTACAAAACGTAACAGCCCACCCATCAACGGCCAGTGTACCAACTTCATATTATTCTATATGGCAGCGGCCAGTGTACCAATCACCGTATTGCTGTTTAATGGTCCGTTGCTCTGCGGTTTTAATGTGCCCATTAAAGGATTAATGTGTTTTCTTCTACGTTACGATTGATTAGTTTTGAGCTTGTGAATATTCACGGACTGCACTGCATGATGTTTTACATTAACACAGCAGCAAGATGTCCACATGAACTTCCATCAAGGAGGTTATGTCTCAGCTTTTTGGTTTGTCTATCTGTGTGAGCAAAAATGGATAAAAATTGAAATATTTTTATGAAACATATGGGAAGTGTAGGTCTTGGGACAAGAAAAGATGGATTACGTTTTGGAGGCCCCGTCTGAATTCAGAATCGTTTCTATATCTGCTTCTGCTTGAAAGCTTGATAATCGGCAAACTCCCGATGGGCAGGTACACAGGACAGCAGATCACGACGGTCTCCGTTTCCGTCTTTAACACTGCAAAATATGTCTTTTCCTTAATTTCTCAAAACTGAATTTTGGCTATTGGAGTACATCACATCAAAGACGCTCCGAAACGTTTTAGGGAAGTTTTTTTGTGACCGTTAGCGGAAGTTTGCACTCTCTGAGAGCTCTCGGGTAAGCATTATTACCAACCAAATGCTACTTACAATTTTATATATTTACAAACAGAGATATATTTTTATATTGTTAATCGAACTTGTCATGGCTGAAATAAACCACTGTTCAAATAGCTGAGAAGGAATAGGAAATCGTCCGGCCACGGATCGTGCGACGGCGACGTAATAAGCGCCCCCGTCGTGACGTCACGCACTAGGTCAGTCCGTTTGTTATCGTTTTACGACAACGTCCGAAGTCTGTGTAGAACTGTGTGGTTTACGACTTAATAACGTCAGCTTCTCCAGACGGCCACCGGCAGCGTGACATGTGACCGTCGTGCGTATCGTGGATATAAAGCGGCAAGACTAATACGTAAAAATTAACCCTTTTGCTGCTGACCTAGTTCAGAAAAGTAGGCCTACTGTCAAATGTACAGTGTCTCAAAAAAGGAAGCCACTTGATGTTCGATAAAATCTTTGTAAATTTGCCAAAAATACTTTCACCAGTTGATTCGTGCAAAAAAATTCACTATGTACACACACAAGGACTTCCACCTGACCTCTCAACAGACTTCGCATTGGTAATACTCGACTTACACACTCTTATCTATTGTCAGGGGATGATCAACCAGTATGTTCTGCTTGCCAGTCCCCGCTCACTGTTAAGCACTTTCTCACTGAATGTGTTAATTTTGCTGCTATCCGTAGCAGGTATTTTAGTGCTTATTCAATGAAAGATGTATTCAAAAATGTCAACGCACAAAGCGCCATAGATTTTATTTAAAAAATTATTTTTATCACGAATTATAATCTTGTTATTTTCTATTATGAATATTAGCTAAACTCCCTTGCTTTTAACATTAAACGTTGTTAACTATTTCCCTTAGTTCACCTGATTATCCCATTTGCTTCTATTTTTACCTCGAATGGCACTGAATGGCTTGTTTTTGTGCTGATGTGCCGTTAAGAACCTACTCTCTCTCTCCACCTGACCTGCAATATGTTGCTACACTACCTAGTAAAAGTCGAAAATTAATGTTACCGAATTTTCACGATAAACCTAACAGTTAATATGTTTAACTAAAATTGACTGAGATATTATGTAACCTGCCACTAAAATATTGCACTAATGATTTTACTTAAGTATGTGTACAACACATGAAGTATAGCGTAGAAAGAACGAAGATGGTGCGCAGATAATTATCGTGAAAAAATCACCATGATGCGACAGCGTTCAACCGAACAACGTTCAACTGTTGATTTAAGACGTCGTCTGACAAACTTCAAAACGTTAGTCAGTCACTTAATGTCAGCAGTCTTGAGACAGTCTGTCTAACTACTGTCAAATGTTAAACCAAGTGTTCAAAGTGTCCCCGGGAACATGTCAACAGTTTGCTGAGAATGCTGTCAAAATCGGTAACATTCATGGAGGTACTGTATATAGCAACATATTGCATGTGAGGTGAAAGTCCTTCTGTGTATACATAGATAACTGTCTCAAGAATCAGTTGGTGAAAGAATTTAGAAAATCGGTCTACATTTGCCAAAGTTATTATCAAACATCAAGTGGCTTCCTTTTTTGAGACAGTCTATGTATAATCTTGTTTTGCAGACGTTTCCAGCTGAGGCGTTTCAGCTTGGTATTAGTGATCTTCTTGCTTTTGTATTTTAGTCTTCTTTGTGTATTGTGTACTGTATGTGCGTGTTTTTCTTTTTCTCTTTTTCTTGATAATTCTGTGTTGCTCCTGCCTGACGAATAAAGATTTGTGTAATTTGTTGGCCTGTACGAAGAATTCCGACACACGCACTGCATGTGACGTGTATTATTAAAGAATAAACACAAAATACTAATAATAATGATGATGATACTGATAAAAAACACCGCTGTACGACGCCTCGAGGGAGGGCCAGCTATAGATCAAAGATGACAAAGCTTCCCTACCGCGCTCTTCACTAATTAACCGCAGCAGCTTTGTCATCTTCTTTTCAGCTGTTTCTATGGCATCACGCCCTTTACGGAGAAACTAAAGCCCGCAGTAACGGACTACCATTACAAGGCAATGTATTGATTGGTACTGGATCATCACATTTGATATAACCTTTGCTGCATCAAATGTAACAACCTAACCATCATGGGTTAACGTGCTGATGCCTGTATAATGTAGGCTGTATTATTTCTCACGTGGCATATACACTGTATGTCCGATTCAACGAAATCAGTACATAACTGAAAAATAGTCGCTGTGCATAAAACGACAGTTGATATGAGAGCTCATGCGAGCTTTTCTATTTGTTAGTGAGTGCAGCATAGCTGATGCATGCTATGTTTGTCTAGATATTATTGGAGTTAAACATTTGCAATAGGTGAAATAACTTTGAAGATCGCTCGAGGTCACTGGCAAAATCCAATAAGTCAGTGTTTATTATCAGTGTTTCGTGGTAACTGTGTCTCGTATCATATGCTGTTTCCAATATACTGTCATTTGCATGTTAAACTGGCGTGAAAGTGAATGTCGTTAAAGTGTCCCTCATTTTGAATCAGTATAAACAGTTAACAGTCTGTGGCTTCCAATCGTTGTAATTAACTTTGTAGGTGATAGGTTGTGTTTTTCGAGATAATGGTTCCCGATCACTCACTCACTCACTGCTGCGGTTGACCAGCTGAGGGCCGTAGCGTCCTCCACATCGAACGATCCTGGCCCGCGATCCGGGCAGCACCAACAGATAGGCCAATGTCTTTTTCCACTTGTTGCAGTCAGCGGCGGGAGGAGTGCCATGGTGTGGGCTTCTATTGACAGTTGCAGTGCTTGCGAAGCAGGTGTGTTCTCCGGTAGGCGACAGATGTGACCAAATAATGAATGACGTCTGTCAGCAATAAGAGACACGCAATAAGGCATGTCTGGTAGAGGTGTGCGGGAATGAGTTTTAAGGTTCCCGCTCCCTCCCACTCCCATAGCATCACTCCCA
>Ga0209339_1001304_pt1 | contig 10501 bp, 8 predicted proteins | sample OlaalgELextract3_FD_187376 | JGI IMG/M metagenome (GOLD analysis project Ga0209339, IMG submission 187376) | Olavius algarvensis symbiont microbial communities from Tuscany, Italy - Type A ELBA extract 3 (SPAdes) (version 2) | ecosystem: Host-associated > Annelida > Digestive system >...
GAGTGAGTGAGCTTATAGTCAGCCACTGTTGGCTAGTCACGTTGTGAAATCTCTAATAATTTCTTAAAATTTGCCACTATTTTTGCAATAACTTTGGTAAATGTACACTGATTTTAATAATTTTTTCATCATTGCATTCAGCGGCAAACTTTCGAGGAAAATTGAAGTAAACGTGAAATGTGTTATTGAAGTTATTGTGCTGCTGTGTTGTGTCCGAAACCTTGTAATTGACTGGAATAATGTCAGGATTGTTCAGTGGCCGCTTCTTCTTCTTCTCGTATGCGTGTCATTAACCATAATTGTGGCTGCTGGCCGCTGATCCAGTGAGACAAAATCAGACATCTCTGCATAACAGTTTCATTGTCTCATGTGCAGTATGCTGGAGCACTCTGCTGCTGAGTGAACGTGTTCCGTGATATCTACCCAGTCACAGCAGTTGCTGTGTCAACAGAACATCACATTAACACCTTACCTTAGACTGTAGTCCATCCCCTAGCTTTAGTAGTACATCTGGAAGTGAGGCTACGCTACTCCTCACAATATATTGCCAGTTATGTTTAGAGAGGGGAATCGAACCGAACTAGAACCCACATTTTGGGAAGAACCGAACTAGAACTCACGTGGAGAAAACATATATAGAACTCGAACCGAATCCACCAATGTGACAAACCCGAATCTTCTGACCCAGGTTCTGGTTGGGTTCGACAAATTTGTAGATTAGCCGGTACATTTGCAGTCAACGCACAACATTCATAAGCCATTTTATGAAATGTCAGGTACCAGGTTTTAGTCAGACATTGTAGTAACGTCAACTGCTGAAGTTGATACTTACCTCCACATGTCAGATGTTTAATCACTGGCATCAGCACCAACAACAGTTGCCCAAGATGGCAGATCTAGCTCACAAGAGGATAACAAGAAGCTGTTATCCATCCCAGCTACTAGTACAGCGAGTGAACACGTTTTCTCGGTCTGTGGAACTGTACATGTACTGACAGAGCGCCGTTGTCGTCTAAGTACACGCCAAGCTTCGAGAAACTGGTTTTTTGCCACGCGATGCTATGCAAGCGCAGCCTATGTCGTCATGCGGTGTCCGTCTCTGTGTGTGTGTGTGTCCGTCACGTTCGTGAATTTTATCAAAACGAATAAACATACCGAAAAATTTTTCAACGTAGGGTAGCCACATCATTTTAGCTTTTCCGTGCCAAATGGCATAGCAGTATTGCGACGGAACCCCCAATGGGGGCGTTGAATGCAGGTGGGTAGGCAGAAATCGCGATTCTGAGCCTATATCTGGCCTAAGTGCCCGTGTTAATGCTGCAACAGGCACTCAGGCAGGTGTTGTAAACACGGTCGCCAGTGGACGGCTGCTGTCTTGCAAGTTATGACACATCGCTGGTAGTAAGCGGTGATGTTGATTGCGGGAGAAGACGACAAAATGTTTATGACAAGAAGCCTAAACCTTACTCCAAAGACAACAGAACAGCGCGTTTAACTGCACGCAGCACAAATCTGTAGCCTACGTAACTAACAATAAAAGACTACTTAGACATTTTGTACTGTTGAAGCTAACTACTGACAGACACGAAGCATCGTGCGGCCTCTTTGCGACAGCAGAGCTACTTGTCTAAAATACATGAAGTGACTTTCAGAAAATGACGTAGCCTACAGACTGTTGATGGAAGATGTGAATATTTGAATTTTGATGTCAGGCTGTATGGACTTTAGTGGCACATGATTTTAATGCTTGGTTTTAACTTTTTACATTAGTTTACAATTTCGTGATCACTGAGGTACCGGTACAGCTAACTTTAAAACCGTCAAACAGCCAAACTCATATAGAACCGAACCGAACTCGTATAGAACCGAACCGAACTCATAACAGAATATAAGAACTGAACCCGAACCGAACCCAAATTTTCTGCACTTGTGAAGAACTCGAACCGAACCGAACCCTGCCGTTAGAACCCGAACAGAACCGAACCCTAGCAGTGAGGGTTCTTTCCCATCTCTAGTTCTGTTGCTCCATCCCATGTCAAGTCCATTATATCCAGGTCCTTAGTGTTTTCTTCCAGTTAATTCTTGATCACCATCGTTTCTTCTGTAACTGTGATGGCTTCTGTGCAAGTGCCTGATGTGCAAGGCAGCCTGGGAGTGGGCCCAGTAGCAATGAAAGCATTTGGTTATGTAACGTTCGCCAAAGCCAGTGCCTGTTATACATGTGAACTTCTTTTTTTATTGCCGACAGTAATGAAATGAAGTCACCTTGCGTATTGTGTACGAGATCTTATTGTATTCAAGATTTTATGGTAGTACAGTGATGACACAGTGAGAGGGGACCAGCCATTAACCAAGGTTAGGCAAGTATAGACGAAGTGTAGGTTCTTGTCCTCCAGTTCTTCATTTCTTTCAGCTGTGTCCCCGGGTTATCCTTGTTATTAGACCTAGAGGGAGGGAAGGCTGGGAGTGCTTGATAATGTGTTGAGTGGGACGTTAAACCCTACTATCTCATATCGTGTAATATGTTCATATCGTACAGAAGGAAGACCCTAAGAATGCTGCAAAGATTGCAGAGTTCATCGAAAAGTTGGTGAAGTTGAAAGAAGTAATTACACCTTTTGAAATAGTAAGTCAGCAGAATTGGTTCAGTTATTGATATGTTTTATTTTACAACTTGTATTTGTTTTCACCATTTTATGTGAATTTGTTGCATACCTTCTGACTATGAGAGAGAAAATTTTAATGTCATGTTTATTTTTGTGCAAATTGTTTGTGAATTATGCCTTAATCTGTAAGCTTGTGTTGTCTGTGTTACTAATAATGATATTGATCAACTTAGCAGTTAAGGTTCTGCTGTTGAAAATAGACTACATAACAGTGGTTTGCATGTCGGAATAAGATTAAGATTAATTTGTTTGCATGCTAGATTCTGGATGATCCGACTGGCAACAGTTTTGTGGAGAATCCATCTGCTCCAGTGAAAGATAGCTGCCTTGACGTGTTTCATTATATCAGAACACGGCAGCAGGATATTGACATAGGCTGTATGGTACGATCTTCGATGATCACTTGATTTCAGTTAATGGTGTCACTTTTATTTTTACCTGTTTGATTGTAGTTCCTTCTTTTGTATCTTCAGTTAAAGCAAATTCAAAATGCCACGTCCACCAACGTGATTGGTTGTCAGATAGACAAAATGTCTGCTCTATACCTTCATCGGAAAACCGGGAAAATGAATGCTAAAGTGGTGCATGTTTTTATGTTACATTAAGACATTGTTTTGTAAATTTAAAGTTTCTTTTATCTTTGGTCATTTTGTGTTTGACTTTTATTATTCTTATTATGTTTACTGTACAAATTATTGTTTAAGTTATAAAGTTTGTGTGCATCTGTTCTCGAACAAGTTTTTGCCATGCAATGCTGTGCACAGCTCGGTTTTTGCTGTCATGCAGTTGCTGTTCGTCGCATTTGTGTATTGTGTTGAAAAGATTAAACATATCCTCAAACTATTTTCACTGTCTCATAGCCCCACTGTTCTGGTTTTTTTGTACCAAACGTTAGAGCAATATTCTGATGGGACACCCCTAATTCCGGGTGTCGAATGCAGGTGGTGTATGAAAAAATCGTGATTTTTTACCAATTTCTTGCTGTATCTTGAAAATGACACAAGATACAGCCATAGTTGCTATGGAACGTCTGCAAGAACTTGTCCACGATCTATCGGATGGTGCCATTTCCAATGATCTTGAGTGACTGCCTAACCTAGCTTTCAAGGCAATGATATAATTAAGTGTCAAATGGTACAGTGTCGACCTTTAGTTACAATGGCATACTGATAAGAACTCACAATCGTCTGGTGTCCAGATTTTTATGCATGCCATTATTTGATGTTGAATATGTTGGAAATGTTATAACACAGGAGCATAGTTACATTAGAGTACTATGTGCTCTATCGAATGGTGTTATTTCCAATAACTTTGAGTGACCATTCAAAGTCATGACATTGTTCAACATTAAATTACTAGACAAGACAATGTACAAGATAGATCTATACTCACAGTGGCAGACCAATTGAAGTCATATATGGTCTGTCAAATGTTGCCATATTCAAAATATCCTTGAATGACTCCGAACCCAGACTTCAGTGGCACGCCATTATTCAGCGTTGAATGTCTCAGAAACGGTAAAGTTAGAGACATGTTTGCAGTGAACTACTGACAGGAGTTTGTGCCATACACACTACACAGTGGTGTAATTTTGAACGGTCTTGAGCGATTTGCTATATTTCCAGCGACATGGAGCATTGCGTGACCTCTCGGCGACTGCTGAGTTTCTTGTTATGTATTGACTGCTGGTTAGGTTGAGGAGACAAGTGAGAATAGCAGTGGTGAAACACTGGAGCCGAGCACACGAAACGCTTGTGAAGAAAGCTACATACCACAGTCACTTGCTAACGAGGTATAACTGTTACATTGTTAATAAAAATAGGGCTGCAAATTAATTGCATTACCAATTAATGCAATTAATGATACATTTTAATTGCTATTAATTGCCGAAATTTTGGGATGATTGCATGTGGATAACGTGTCGTCTGATTGATGTGGGAAGTGATGCTAAGGCAGATTGTTACCATGATACGTCACAATTGCCTAATGACATGCTTACTTCATCAATAAAGGCAGATGTGACATTGCAATAGGTAAATGTTAACAGTACAATACGGACAAGTGTCAAAGTAAAACTAACAAGCAAAATTGTTATCACTACGGGGAGTTTAATTGACAATATATTTTTCATTAACATAATGTAATGCAGTTCTGTAAAGACTAATATAAACAACTAGAAAAATAAACAACTGACTTAGCAACAATCAAATTATGTCCTTCATAATGCCTGTGAACAGTTGAGATTAATTGCAATTAAATGTGTAATTGTCATTAATTGCGATTAAAAAATAATTATCCTGCAGGCCTAAAATAAATGTATTTACCTCTGCCAAGAAGGTCATGTATCTGTCTCAGTTTGTTGGTTTGTCTTGACTCTGTGAGTAGGATTAATTATTGTTGTGGATGAATTTGCTTGAAATTTTTATGAGTGATGAGTTGACACAAGAAACAAGTGATTAGGTTTTGGGGATGTTCTGGATCCAGATAGGGGAGGTCTGAGTTTGCTTTATTTGTAATGGCACTTCTTCACTATTATTCACCAGTTGTCAGCACCAACTATTTTAGTGATGGACTTAATTTAAATGTTGTGTGTCAGTTTGACATTGTGAACTAACATTCGGTTCTTGGTGATGGTGTGAACACGTGGGTGCTTTCCAATGAATTGTCTTTTGTAACGATGCATTATACCAGAGAAAACTATTAAGAATGTGTTACAACTGTTGTATGCATGAACTAGGTAGTATTATTCTGTTATAGATAAATGATGTCATTTGTGTAATGCTTTTAATATTATTATAGATTTGTTTGCTGCACTGTGCTCCGGCAGTAATTACCGCTTTTCACAGTGTTGTACATATAACCACATAAGTACACTTAACCAGAACATCAGATTTGGCAGTTTGGCTTAGTGGTAACGGTTGGCCTTGATCAACGATCAACGTAATTGCGCTACGTCAGACCTGGTTAGTACCGAGATGGGTGACCGTCTGTGGACGGGTAAACCATCGAAGGCTGAGTCGACCTAGCTGGCTGGTTTCTGTGGGTTGGTAAATGAGTATCAGCTTTCGGGCTGAGTAATAATAATAAATGGCGATGGTGGGTGTAGTTTCTGGCAGCCTGTACAGGCGGACTCACAGCCTAAGTCGACTGGCTTGGTCTTGGGTCGGCGGCCGCTTGGTGCCATTCTACATTTATCAAATGAACCGGGTGAACTCTTGCAATGGCTCTGCCATGATGACAGCATCATAAACATTGTCTTGGTTATTATTATTATCAGAGTGTTGTCTTGCAGAGTTGTTAGCATGACTATCTTTATTACATAAAATCGTGTGTTTTTACTGTACTTTTACTTTGACTACACTTAACTGTTACAGATTCAGCTGAAGTATAAGCCGTGCATCTTCTACTGGTTTGGTTTTAAGTGTATTAAATAGTTGTGTTTCTATCAAAAGCATAGTGTAATGCAAGTTGCTAACCTTGCCTTATAGTGTGATATTGTTTGTTCTTTATTTCTGTTTTGTTGAAGGTTTTGACTTTCCCTACAAATTGTCCGAGTTGCAGTTCACTGTGTGAGACCAACATGAAGTTAATAGGTAGGTGTTAACACATGCAGTGTTCATAGTTAGTTACTGGTTGTGCTCAGTTTATGTGGTAAATGTTGCATTAATACTGTTCCACCTTGAAACTAAGCTGCTGGAAATCAGAGCGGTTTGGTAAGCAGCCTATAAGTAGTATTGATGAACGAATCTGTCAGCTTCGTTAAAGACATGTCACTTTTTCTAGTTATTGTATTCACGTCCACACAAAACTGATTGCAGTAGTTGGCATTGTTTTGAAAACAAGGTACTTAACAGCTCCCTCCATGTAAGACGTTGTTATTGTTGTTTGTATTTGGTGCAGTGTGCTTGTAATGAACCATTGTTTGTACTTGACAGACATTCCGTTCTTCAAGCAGGTTGTCATCATGGCAACAGTTTGTGACGTGTGCGGCAAGCGTGACAACGAAGTGAAGAGTGGGACCGGCATTGAACCGACGGGAACTCGAATCACGCTACGTTTGACTGATGCCAGTGATCTCAGTCGCGACATCCTCAAGGTTGCCGATGCTTATATCATTCTGTAGCGAATGCTAATGCTCCTTCATTTTGTACTGTTACATTTTTGCTTTTGAAATGAACATCAAAACTCACTGAGTGATGTAGCGTTGCATCACACAATGTGCTGACAGCTTTTTGTGTATATCGCTAAATAAAATATAATTTAATTTACCAGGTATATCATTTTTGGTAGGTCATTGACATACCTATGTTCCTGTGTTCTCAAATGGTAATGGTAAATTTATGCCTTATTTGTTTGTAGTCAGCAGCTGCAGCACATCATGTGCTTGTAGCAAACTTTGGCTGCAGTGTTAGTGACAAAAGTACCATAGCTGGCAGTGTGTAATTATAATCATCTACCCCCACATTGTTTCTGACAGATGTGCCCCAGCGGAGCCCAGGAACTGTAGAATGGGGCCAATCGGTATCCTGGCCGGATGGCGTAAAAGGGGACCTGAACCAGGCTTTAGATTTGCATATGTTAGTAGTTTTCTGTAATTGTTGTTTGGGTTTTATATGATATAATTTGGTTGTAGTTACATTTGGGTTTTGTGTACAACTTCTGACAGATGTGTTTCTTTTGGCTGTGCGGTATTGTTTCACTTATGTAACTAAGTTTTAAGTAAGGCAGTAAATGTTACTGCAAGTGCAGAATGGAATATTACAGAAGATGGATAGCGAGTCTGTTCCGTGTCCATTGTCCATCAATCTTATATCATATGATGTTTTGTATTCCGTAGTCAGACACATGTGCTGTAAGAATTCCAGAGCTGGAGTTGGAGATGGAAGAAGGGACACTTGGTGGCCAGTTCACGACCATTGAAGGCCTGCTGACTCAAGTTAAAGAACAGGTAATCTGCTCATTTTGATGAAACAAGAATACTGCCAGTGTGAGAAGAAGCTGGTCTGCCTCCTGTTTGACTTTAGCTTCATATGAGAGGTGTTGTCAGTGCAGCTGACGATGACTAAAAAACATGTTTAAACTTCGCACAGGGGGGGGGGCATCTGAGGAGGATCTGAATAGCAAAGAAACAGCAATGTGAACTTCTATATAGTGTTCCATAGTAATTATTTTTCTCTCTTGCTTAGTTTTAAACATATGACTAAAATGATGGATGATGTGAACGACAGACTGACATCTTCAAGCATCACATATCAGGCGATGATGGTGGGCTGGCAATACAGATACACAGAGTATCTCCGCTTTGCCGTCTTATCTGTGGATAAGTGCAGTGAGTATGGTACTGGAGGTGTCGTGTGCAGCTGTGTTCTGTGATGTGTCGAGGACTGCCAGCGTGTTATCTTACTTAAGTCGGATGTAACAGCTTGAAGAATGTCAACAAATACAGAAAATGTGCCAGTTAACATTACATACAGCTGTGTATGCAGGTTTTTACTGGTCTGGTACACCCCTAGTACACTAGAGCAGTAAAATCGAGCAAACACAAACTGGCACATTTTATTTTTATTGCATGTTATTATAGTTAAAGTAAGGAAGATAGTTTTAAAAACTACAGAACTATACAACTTAGCTGCATCATGCATGTAGGCTTAATGGTGCTGAGAACAAAGAATGTGAGGTCATGGGTTATTCATTATCGTACCGTATCCGTGGAAATGAAAGCTGTTAGGCATAATTAACATAATTTGATATTGGAATCGGGTATGGGAGATTACTACTGTCTATATTGGGCATTTGAGTGCCTTATACGAGTGTAGTTGTGCAATAAAGGGATGAGCTCCACACTAACAGTTTTTCTTCTCTATGTTAAACTGGCAAAATAAATGGTCCAGAGATTTTTGTGATTGTGGTGACTGCAGCTGCAGCGGACCAATCCGTTTGTGATTGGTGATAGTTCAAAAGATAACACACGAGCGAAGATGGCCGAGTTTTGTGCACGTCTTCAAAAGGTACATATTATTTATGGTACATAATTAATATTTAATAGCCACAACTTCATGAAGACCAAGGAGATGATCCTCGGCCCTCTTGCAAAATTTTCCCCTGAACACTTATCTGACTCTTTTGCTGACAACCCTGTCATCGTGGAAAGAGGACAGCAATTCAAACTTCTTGGTATCACTATCTCACACGATATGAATTGGCAAACACACATTGACGCGATAATCGTGAAAGGTTCTAGTAGGCTTTATTTCCTCAAAATCCTTTGTCAGGTCTTTAATCACATCAACTCCGACACTTCTATTTATCGGTTATAAGACCAATTCTCGAATAATGCTCTAATATTCAGCATCACGGTCTGACTGAGGCCCAGTCTGAGTCACTGAAAACCATTCATTGCCAGGCACTTAGAATCATTGGCTCATCTACAGTCGGCATGCCTTATAAGGTCGCACTTAACCTCACCCAGTTTGCCTCGCTTCACGACCGCCGAGAACACTTAAACAAAAAATTTTTCAGCTCCATTACTCTCCCCTCGTATCTCCGGCCTGCTCCCACCACTCAGAGACTCCACCACCATATCCCCAACCCGCAGCCTGCACTAAATGCTACACTTCCTTTATACATCACGCTCTATTAGATTACCAGTAAAATTTTTACTCATCCCCTCCCACCCACTTAAAAATTCACTCATTCATTTATTGTTTTTATTTTAATCTTCTGCACTGTGTAATCTAGGTATACAAGCTACTGAAACAAATAAATTTGATTTGGTTGGAATTTTGATTTGGAAATTTTTATGGGACCAAGATGTGGTCAAAGCCTCGGTCGGATGAGTTGGAAAATGCTCCGATGCACCGGCAGATAAGGGGGTGGTGTGAGGACCTATGCCCCCCTTTTGGACATTCTGTATCCGCCGTTGTGGCACATCGGTGGTGATTTAATGTATCTGACATTCTAGTTAATCGTCAGTTTTACAGCAGCTGTTTTTGTCATTTGTCGTGTTTATTCACTGTGAACAAAATGTTGTGGAAGTTGACTGTGCACTGCCAGTTTGCATGTGAGACTACAATGGAGATGTGTGTAATTTACCTACTAATTACTTAAGTGAAATCACTGTTAGTTAACTCGGTTAGTTGACTATTAAAGTGGATCTGATAAGTGCCAGCCCTGCTGTGTACTGTACACATTCTGTGATTTTGCCTGAAGTCATAGTTGAGTGTACATGCATGTATGTGCAGTTGTGTGTCTCTCATTTGGCATAGTTCATGTTGCTTGCTGATATGATGTTTATTAGTGTGGTGTCATCACTTGGCTGGAACAGCAGTGGGTCAGTGAATTAGATTGTGGACTTTTACCCTAGTGTCCGGGTTCTGCTGACATGCATACGAGCATTAAGCAGCGGGAAAGGCATCCCGTCAGAATTGCTGTAGTGTCCCAGAAACTTTCACCTGTACAGGTGGGCATTTCGGAGGCCTCAGGTGGGGGAGTGGATGACAGAAGGCATTATTGTTGTCACGTGCTGTTTGTTGATTGCATTGTCAGGTAATCACAGGTGAAACGTTGAATGTTCATCTGATACTTGACGACCCGACAGGCAATAGCTACATGCAGGTATAATTCATCACAACACGCTTGTCTTGGTAATTGCATTTAGTGTCAGTGTTTATTATGTGTGTGTTATCTGCTGTTTATTAATTTGTATTTTGCTTTTTTTTGCTACCATTTGTGGTGAATCAAGATGTTCAAAATGTTTTCCATTAATAGATGTGCAGTTCAAACAGCACAGACTCCAATTTCGGCACCACTGAATCGGTCACCGTGTTACGGCGCCT
>Ga0209339_1001305_pt1 | contig 10500 bp, 9 predicted proteins | sample OlaalgELextract3_FD_187376 | JGI IMG/M metagenome (GOLD analysis project Ga0209339, IMG submission 187376) | Olavius algarvensis symbiont microbial communities from Tuscany, Italy - Type A ELBA extract 3 (SPAdes) (version 2) | ecosystem: Host-associated > Annelida > Digestive system >...
CTGTTCTCTGCGTTATGGTATATCTCTTAACCATATTTGTGTAACGAATTTTAAACCTAACTATTTTAGACAACTGTTTTATGCACAGTTGAATTCTGGTGTGATTGCTCGTGCTAATAATGCATACGAGGTCATTCTGATTCGTGAGAAAGTGCTGTCTCTGCCAAATTTTTTGATTGAAAGGACTGACTTTGCTTCGAGCCTTCGATGTTGGACGTCTTACTTAGACCACCATAGATTGTAGTTAAGTTTATTCTTTGGTTAAGTTTTTTCTCCTTTTTTTCTTTTTTTGTTGTTGTACCTATGTGTACGATTTTCATGTTATAATAATAGGCGTAGCTGTTGACAGTGGGAAGCTGAGATGACGAATTAAAATATCTTTGTTTTTGAACCACTTCTACAACCCGGAAAAATCCCCCTGAAGCAACACTGATGTATTGCTTTTAGTGTGTCTTTCACTCTGCGCCGGACGTCGTCTTTCTAGCCATAACAGCACTGAAATTTTTGGGTTCCACTGCACAATAAATGGTAGGCTATGTACTGGTATCTTTTGTAACCATTGCTACTACAGGCGCGATTTTTAGCCTACAATTCACCAAAAACCGTTTGGCGGCCGGGCTGCAGTTACTTGATGTACTGGAGTTGAACTGCACCAAGCTTGACATTGTCTGTAGCACTAAGAAAACAGTTTGTATGATGATTAAGCCGAGATGTAGAGAAAAGATTGTTGCTGATAAGTTTCCTCCTTTTCACATATAGCTGCCAACCGTTAAAATATGTCGACACATTTAGATACTTGGGTCATAACATTTAACAACAGCTGAATTATAAGGATGACATACAGCATGAGATCAAGAATCTGTTTACCCGCTGTAATATGCTTATCAGCCGATTTAGTAAATGTGCTGTTAAAGTGAAATGTGTCTTATTCAGGACTTACTGCCTATGTATGTACAGCTTGGGTTTATGGAAGCAGTATTCAATAACACCACTAAATAAGTTTAAATCACGCTACCACAAATGCATTAAGAAATGTTTTCGTTATGCAAGATTGGACAGTATTACAAGCATTTTTGTTTCACCTGAAGTTGCCAACTTGTGAAACTGTAATAAACAGTGCCACTGTTACAGCCCGTTAGCAGCGATTGCTGACGAGCAATGGTGTTACACAGTACTTAAATCAGCTAGTTTTATAGTGTTTTTTATAGTTTCTTATTATGTTTTGTGTGTCTGTGTATGAGTTTGTGTGCTGTATTTTTATGTGTCTCATGCTTTGTTTAATGGACCCTTGTGGTCTGAGTTACAACAACATAATGATGATGGTGATGATTACTTGTACTACGATTGTATGTATGCAGCCTGCATACTCTCGGTTTTCTGAAGTTTTTTTCCCAACGGCTGGCAGTTTCTAATTAAAATTTTACAGGCCTATTGTATGTTCGGGGCTACTGCAAATTACTATATTTTATTCAATTATATCTAGACTTGACAGAGTTTTGCCATATTAAGCACAACGACCCAGTGAATTCTCACGTTCCACTGAGGGCCAACTGTACCGACTTTATTGCAAAGGATGAATGGCCACCAAATTTACCAGACTTCAGCACAGTTAACTATTTTGTGTGGGGTGCAATGCTTCAGGCACTTCACAAACTTCACTCAAAGCCCAAGACCATTATGAACGCTGGAGCTAAAAAGTGCACTGCATCGGATCTGGGATGACTTGCCGCAGACAACGATTAACAAAGCTATTAGCCTAACGACTTTCGCAAACGTCTGAACGCATGCGCCTCGGCCGATGGGGGAATTTTGAACATACAATATGAACTTTATACAAAAATGTTTTGACTGAACTCTGTTTGCTGTTTCAGAAATTGTAATAAATTGTGTGTTTTATCCCGTTGCTATCGTCAAACAGTAAAAGTTTATGCTAGATGCGTTGTGAAAAGTGAAAATTCACTGGGTGGTTGTGCTTAGTAGGCCTATGACATAGCTTTGTCAAATATAGAGATAATTGAATAAAGTTTTATAATTTGGCGTAGACATCAACATGCAATTGCGGTGTAAAAGTTTGCTTAAAAATTATCAGCGGTTGGGAAAAAATTCAGAAAACCTCTGTGGGATAATTTTTTGACTCACACTGTACATTCACTTTGATACAGCGAGCTCCAGAGCTATAATCGTAAGATGTTGCGTTATCGTCGTTCAAAGTCATTTCAAGCTACATTTTCCATTCAATTTATTCGTGTATAAACAGGTCTTAAAACGCCACTGTACATCAGTTAAAATTTAAATATAAAAATCCAATTAATAAGCATTTTTGTACAGCATCCTAGCATTGAAGTTCTTTTCCTCTTTTCCGCTGAATGTCCCCTCTTCTCCGGGATCGTTCTGTCATGACAACGTGTTCGCAAGTTACATGTGTATGTCAACGCGCTTTGATAACAGTTTGGTACCAATTGAAAGCCCATGCGACTTTTTATTTTGCTTCCTTTCTAACTATATGCCTATCTTCTGTCGTTTCCGAGATTTATCGATTTATTGGTAGAAAATTTGCGTGTTTTCGCTGTTTCCATCCACCGTATAGTCTTACGAAACGATGATAGTGTGTTTTTAACGTGCAGTAAAAAGCTGACGGGTAGCCAGCTTAGTCTTGTTTGATGCCCTCGCAGGAGTTCCCCTGGGACTTATTAAAGTCTCTGGGATACTCGAAGGTGAAATTGTATGATCCTATTATATTAGTTTCGACGCATTGGTAGCGAGTCACTGTTCACTGTGTGTGACAGACAGACAGACTGACGAACTCGCTGTCTATGGCTTAATCGTGCTGCACAGTCGCGATAGAAATTATTCGATCATGTTTCGGAGTAGTTTTGAGTCTCCTTGTTGTTGATGATATTGCACAAACTTCAGTACGTTGGAGACTTCAGTACGTGGTGATTTACGGTACACAGGCTACAAGCTGCCGAGGTGAGCCAGTTCATCACCTCCAGTAACAGGTGCAGACGCAAGGTGCAGGTGAAACAGATGTGCGTTGAACAAGACGAATATTCTTAGTTCTTCTGGACGAGACTTATTAAGTAAGTAAGTAAGTAAGTAAGTAAATAAGTAAGTAAGTAAGTAAGTAAGTGATAATAAGTAAGTAAGTAAGTAAGTAAGTAAGTAAGTGACAGTAAGTAAGTAAGTGATAGTAAGTAAGTAAATAAGTAAGTAAATAAGTAAGTAAATAAATAATTAAGTAAGTAAGTAAATAATTAAGTAAGTAACAATGCACTTCTTCAGGTGACACTACCATGTCAAAGACATTGCAAGGTCACCGTACAAAATGTAACAAAACAAAAAAAAAACAAGCGGACAGAAGCGCCGACAGTCAGTACTCGCGGGCAGACAACAGCTTCGTATACACTGCAACGTGCAGTGTGGGGTATAACCCAAGTTTTGTCGTTATGTGACGAGCATGGCACTTTTAAAGGCATCGTCCGTGCTTAGTTTGACGATTTCTTTTCTTCTTTACGCTGCATTTCGTGGCTATTATTTCGTGCGTTTCCCTTTCCCACTCATCCATGCCCTCCCCTCCTGGTGGTAACGACAGCTGGATGTAAGCATCCTGCAGCCTGTCATGTTCTCAGTTCATGTAGGTTGGTGGTTTAATTGATGTTGATGACGCAACTTAGTTACAGGCGGCGTGTCCGTCCGTCCGTCTGACACATGCTGGTATTGACTCAAAATTAATGAGCGTAGGGTCATGCGGTTTTATAATCGCGTAACACAGGGACTGTAGTATTTTTGGTACCAACTTTCGTTTCCAGCGGACAGTCCCGCCTTTTTCCACTGCGGGGACACTGGCACTTACCGGTCTGTGGGCCCCGCATTCCACTCCCCCTTCCCTTCCCTCCTCTTCTCTCCACTGTTTCCCCTCATCTCCCCTCCCCTACCTTCCGCTCCTTCCCCTTTCGTCACCTCCCTCCCCTTACCTTCTCCTCCCTGGCACCTAGCACTGTCAACAGTTTTCTGTTTCTGCATAGTAATATGTCATGAGTGACTGTGACAGTAAACTGAGATAATTAATTGATTATCTGTAGTGTGTGAAGTTGAAACCACATCTTTTCAAACACTAGATTATTGACACTGAACCAGCAAAGTAAAATAATTTTATGTTTTAATAGTAAATTCTCTGAAACTGAATGCGTGGTAATCAACATGTTTGTTAGCTATACCGCTCAATGTATTTACTACTTATTGAAACATCAATAACGGTAATGGGAATGGCCGGGATTGGGAATAGTGGTATCGGGAAAAATGGGAATGGGAATAAATAGTTGTCATGGGATTGGGAGGGAATAGGAACTCTGACAGTCATTCCCGCACACTTCTACAGTCAACCTCGTCCAACTCCGCCGTTCCTACCGTCACGCTACTCACCACATCGCTCCTCTACGTTCTCACTGTCCCGCGGCTCATTATCGTGATTTTCCTGGTATCGACATCTGACAGTGCCTCGTGTTCTGAAACCCGGAGAACGCCGCGGTATATTGCATATCAATCCACGTCGGTCATACACGGGTTATATCAGCTTGTCTCTATCCTACAACTTTTTCGTGTTCTTCATCACCGGCAAAAAGTATCGCAGCGAGTTGAGTAGCGTCAGCTTTGCTTATCTTTTTCTTCTGCAGCTGACAGTAACGAATCTGCTGCTGTAGTCAGATCCACACGACAAGACCAGACTCTCACTAACCTCTATAACCCCGCGATATAGTCAAGACTCAGGTTGTCAAGACCAAAACCGAGATCAAGAACAATCAACACCAAGACTCAGTGAAAAAGACCAAAACCCAAACTTTGAGCTCTGAGACTAAGATCAAGGCTCGGTTAACAAAGTAAAGCACGCGGTTAAGTTTATGTTACGTTTGTACGTTTGTTACATAACAAAACTGTATGAACTGTATTAAAAGGACACGTGACAAAATTTAGCTGATATTTCCTTCTTACGACAGTGAAAAATGAATCAGAAAAGTGCAGATCACGTTAACATAGTCAATAATACGCACATAACAACATTAACATCGTAAATCTAAAACTGATGGTTTACTAAAATGTCAGAGACGTTAAATCACCACCCACGCGCAGAAGTGCATCGGAACGCAGCCATTTCCATGGTTCCCCCTCGTCCTTGAAAGTCCTTGAAAGTGCTTAAATTTAACACTTTCAAGTTCAAGGCCCTTGAAAGTCACTGAAAATGATAATGGTGCTTAAAAGTCCTTGAAAAGTGCTTGAATTTAGTTGTTGCGTTTTGAAAAAAAATTGGAAGTCTTGGGCTATTTGCTGGCAAGGTATTATCACATTAAGCAGTTTCTCAAGTTGGACTTATGAATTTGTTGCTGTCGTTTGACATCACTTCTGTGCACATACGTTAATGTCTACTACTGTCAACGACATAATAATAAATAAAGGTACTATGATTCTGTGGTATTTGCAGAATTATAATGCTGATTGCATATGCTGTATAGCAAGTATACGGTATTATTTACACTTGTGGACTTGCAGTCGCAGTGTAGTGCACGGGGAAGGTCTCCGAAACAGTGAAAATTTGTCTTGGAAAAGTCCTTAAAAGTCCTTGAATTTGTAAATGACCAAAAAGGGGGAACCCGGCATTTCGAATTCGTCTGAGCCTTTGACCATATCTTGCTCTCATGAAAAACTCATGATTATACCTCAAACTGTTCAATTGATACCGTGTCGACAAGAAGATAAAGCCAGTCAGCTACAAACGGACACTACTCAAAACAGTCCACGTCGCTAGGCTATGTTGCTTGCTTGCTATCGCTACACTGGTGGTGTATAGTGTTTAAGTGCATCTCAAGTAAGCAGTGTGGGAATTGACGGGGGTTGGGGGTTCAACCATCCCACTCAGTGTCTTCAACCCCTAGTTGCGCTTGTTTATTTGTTTTGGGAGATCAGGTGTAACCCCCACTGATTGCAATAATGTCAAAAATACTAAATTTTCTTGTCAACACATGGGTTTTTAAAGCTCAAAATGCACCAAAATGCCTTTTCGGCCGCGGGGGCTCTGCCCCGGACCCCGCTGATGGGCGAACTTAACTCAGACCACCTGTTCGCCTGGGGATGGATATACCCACTCCCCATTCTCCTGGCCCCTGGACGCCTTCGGCGTCTCGATCTCACCGCCTTCGGCGCCTTACTTCTGACCCCCAGTTCCCACACTGCAGATAAGTGATCAACAGCTGCAGAAATTCATTAACAGCACATGACAGCAGAGTGACACAACGACATTTGCTACTCTAACGGCTTGAAACTGTACATCGTGATACTGTATCATTTAAGATTCATAATCATAATCAGTTATAAGCAATCAACTACAATAAAGATTGCATTTCGACAGTTCACAAGCAACCTGTTGGTGTATCATACACATAGGCCTACGTAAACAATTATCAGAGAACGATAATCACAAAGTTACATCTATCTGTGCTAACATGTAACTGTGCTATTAAAAAATCATAATGGACACTGAATATTTATATTAAACGTTGTATTATATATCAATATGCAACTAATCTAAATCGGTCCGAATATTTAATGCTTCTCGTCGTCGTTCTCGTACTAGACAGTTACGTTTGCAAACAGTCCACGTAGCACGTTGTCAAGAAGTCTTGTGTGAAATTCGTAACAATAATACAAATATTCAAGTGCATCTAGGACAAGTGTTCAGTGACTGCACATATAGTCACAGATTAGACACAACGACCGCTACTTCGGCTATAATAATGCTTGAAAATGTATACACTGTGTCTGAAATAAAAACCGGACCCCTTTACATGTTCAAACAACTCCAACACGACTAATCCCCTTATTAATATTTTTGGTACAAGGAATGATTGACTAATCTTCACTTAACTACACATAGGCGGTCTGCTTTTACACGAGATGTTACAAAAGCAAGGAACCAGTTAGAAATAAACGAATAACTGTCATAGCATGCGCTAACACAACGTCACTGAAGAGATGCATATAAGCGCACACGTTTATTGTCTAAAAGTTAATTTTTAGGTGACTTATGATGTTGTACTATTAACTGCTAAATTGTTTCCTGTAGTGAAATGACTAAACTCTGCATGGCTGACGCTAATGGCGTCATTTCTTCCAAGTTCTAAGCTGAGAAAACCGTTCCTTCAGTTACTGTGCCCTATCCTCAGTTCTGTTTGCCACGGGAAAACCTCAGCTGGTTCTCTGTTTCAACATTTCGCAAAAGTGCAAATGCTAGTAAATGAAGATTTCAATTTCGATTTTGTGTACCGTAAATTGTTGATATTGCCCACATTTGTTGGAAATATTTGAAAACGTAACATGGGTCCAGTTTTGGATTAGGCCTACACACTGGGTCATTTCACTTTTTGGATTAATTTTTTATTGAATACGCAACTAATGCAGCACAATAACACAAAAATCACAACATAAAAGCAATAAAAGACTATCACTTCTTTCGCTGAGACCAAAGACTGAGATCGAGCGGCTCAACTTTGGTCTTAGTCCGGAGTTTAGATTAACCAATTACCGCAGAGCAAACTCACTGGTGATTTGCTAACGTTATCGCTGATTTCGCCGTATTTCTTTGTTTACTGTTGAATCAGCGAAAAAGTACAGTGATTTTCGCTCACCAAAACTTAAACTCTAATTGATTAACCTATCTTGTGTATGCAAAATCAACCGCTGAGTTAAAATTAGCTTTGGATTCAGCGATCGCTCAGTCCGAAGTTTGTACTCAGCGAATCGCTCAGCGAATCACTGAGTCCAAACAAAAATGACTTCACTTTTTTGGCTGATCTTTGGTCTCAGTCCTGACTTAGGACTCAGCGAAAGTCTCAGCGAAAGACTAATCCAAATAGTGAAATAACCCAATGTATTTATTAATCCACCATCATAAGCAATTTAGTGTAAACTAGAAGGGCACTCAGTAGAGCGCATGTACCTCCGACAAAGGTGTTCCGACAGCTCGCTGAACAAAAGCATTTTAAAACCACGCTGGAAAATGTTAAGGCTCTATTCGCTTCAGTTGCAACATTTTCGTTTGCAAACACGAAATACGTTCTGTGGAAAAAGATCTATGTCCCAGTGCAGAAATTCTGAGAAAAACTGTATCCTTACGCAAAATTTTACTGAAATTGGACAATCGGCTGTTAAGTTATGGAGGAGAACTTAGCCCCTGGGAAATGTAAAGGCTTTACTTGCAACACGTTCCTTCATACCCATTGTAGCTGGATGTAAATGACCGCTTCGAGGCGGAGAGGGGAGGGCACGGTAGAGAGAGGAGAAAAGAACGGGATAGGAAGGGAGGGAAAAAAGAAGGGGTAGGAAAAGAGAGGAGAACTTTGCCTCCCTTGCAAAAATTCCTGCGGGCTCCCATGTTATCAATTACGTTTGTTGCATTGGTTGAACAGCGGCTGTCTTGCATGGCATCATTTTCTTCAAGACCTTTCTGACCGGATCAAACTTGGTGGCATAAATGAACGGGTTGGCAGCGGTGTACAGAAATGCTACGACAGTTGTCCCGTAAAAACCGTAATCCACGTACGTCAGGTCTGGAATTAGCATTGCAGATACAAGCAGACAATAGAGATTGTAAGGCATCCATGAGATGGCGTAGAATGCGCTGACAAGTAGCATCGTCTTGACCACGTTTGATTGGATCTGATGTGACTGGGTCTGTGCGGTACTTGACCCAGCCGCATTGTGGCTAGCCATCACGCGTGCCTGATTGCGGATTTTGACCAGAATTTTTCCGTAGCAGAAGATGAAGAGGGCGAGTACTATGAAATAATAGAACGAAATATAAAAAATAAGCAGACCCAAATTGATTTCATAGCTTTCAAAGAACTCATAACTGTGGCATTCGCCGTTTATCACTGCTGACGTATAGAGGACAGTAGCAGTGTTGTATACAAGCCCCAGAAACCATGGGACTGCCGTAGCCGAGTACACCACCCAAGGGCGCAGCCATTTCCTACTCCAGACTGCATGGACCACCTTCAGATAGCGATCAATGGTGATGATGGCGAGGTTAATCATGGAACCATTTGTTGTCCACCAGACGGGGAGTTCACTAAGTAGCGTAATGCACAGCCAGTAGCCTGGCGATCCGGTCAGATAGATGTTTCCCAGCTGTATCGCGTAGATAACGACCAAAAAGAAGCTACTGAAAAAATCGAGAGCATTCTGGTTGACAATTAGAGCGTGTTTCTTGTGCTGTTTCGATGCCACCAGTGCGTAGAGGATGAGAGCATTTCCTGCCATGCCGACGACGCCGATGACAATCACAGCGAACTTCATATAGAATCCTTCGTCCCCTATAGATGACGTCATCTTGATGTTTCCGTCTGAAGTTTGCGTCTCGTCAACTTCTTTCGTTGTCATGGCAGCAGACAGGTGCGAGATGGTTGAGTTTTCGTCGGTCATTTCGTTGTGTAATGTGTGCTGTAGCACAACGCGGATCTCTTTCTCACATTAATTACGTCAGTTAGTAAATAAGCCATAAATTATAATGAGCAAACCATTTATAACGACAAGCAAATAAATCAACAAGAACTAGAAGGGCACTCCGTGGAGCGCATGTACCTCCGACAAAGTTGTTTCCACGGCTCGCGGTGAATAAAACCATTTTAAAACCACGCGTTGCTGCAGCGACAGGCGCCCAATACTTGTACGTGGGATTTTCCCGACGTTATAAAATTCCGCGTTGCAGCGCATACGATATCGGAGAAAGCAATCCGATTCCGGCATCCGGACTATAATCCGGATCGGGCTTAAAAGTTAATCAGTTCGTCCATGTCCCGACATCTGTCGACATTCAACATTTCATCCAACTCCATGCACGCATTTTTGAGTAATCTTGCTGACAAGTTTTTAATACGCCCACAAAACTTCCAGTAAGGGTCAAATTTATACCAAAAATTCTTAATTTTAACGTTTTTTGTGGCATTAACCCGCGTTTTTATGGTTATAACGGTGAAATTTGAAATATACGGGATATGGTTCGATCAATCTGGCAAACATTTGCAAAAATCGCCCAAGAGTTACGCCCCAATTGCGGGCACATGTGCAAGCAAAATACCAAATTTTGACAGTTTTTGGGGACTATACAGTACCACTTCCCTGCACATATAAAGTTGACATTTGGCACAGGGGAATAGATGGATAGTTTTGACACAAAAAGCGTTAATCTGCGCACTTCCTGCTGGTATTGCATTGCCATCATCATCATCATTCATATTCGTTTATAAGAGGTTGTCATACGCAACCAATGACAGAAACATGTTAAGAAGCAATAAAGAAAAATGTCCATTGATACGGAGAACGATATACATTAATACGAATGTTTGTAGAGCAGCCGAATAATGAAGTCAGTGTCATTGAGGAATTTAGTCTTATTGATTAATGTCATGCAGTGTGGTCGGGTACGGAGTTCATAGCGAATGTCAGTCTTGA
>Ga0209339_1001306_pt1 | contig 10498 bp, 5 predicted proteins | sample OlaalgELextract3_FD_187376 | JGI IMG/M metagenome (GOLD analysis project Ga0209339, IMG submission 187376) | Olavius algarvensis symbiont microbial communities from Tuscany, Italy - Type A ELBA extract 3 (SPAdes) (version 2) | ecosystem: Host-associated > Annelida > Digestive system >...
CTCAGTAGAAGATGTTTGTCTCTCTTTCTCTGTCAGGTAGACATGTCTGTCTATCTCTCGCTAGACATATTTGTCTGTCTTTCATTACCTCTCAGTAGAGATGTTTGTCTGTCTCTCACTGTCAGGTAGACGTATCTGTCTATCACTATCTCTCACTATCTCTATCTCTCACTAGACATGTTCTGTCTTTCATTGTCAGGTAGACGTGTCTGTCGCTCAGTAGACATGTTTATCTGTCTCTCACTGTCAGGTAGACGTGTCTAACGTGTTCGTCTGTCTACCATTGTCAGGTAGACGTGTCTGTCTGTCTCTCACTAGACATGTTCATCTGTCTTTCATGTCTAGCTCTCAGTAGACATGTTTGTCTCTCTCTCTCACTGTCAGGTAGATGTGTCTGTCTATCTCTCAGTAGACATGTATGTCTGTCTGTCACTAGACATGTTCGTCTGTTTCTCACTGTCAGGTAGACATCTCTGTCTCTCTCACTAGACATGTCCGTCTCTCACCGTCAGGTAGACATGTTTGTCTGGCTCTCACTAGACATGTTTGTCTGTTTCTCACTGTCAGGTAGACATGTCTGTCTATCTGTCATCAGACATGTTCGTCTGTCTCTCACTGTCCGCTAGACATGTGTCTGTCTCTCACGAGACATGTTTGTCTTAATGTCAGGTAGACATGTCTGTCTCTCAGTAGCCATGTCCATCTGTCTCTCACTGTCAGGTAGATGTGTCTGTTTGTCTTTCAGTGGCCATGTTCATTGGTCTCTCACTGTCTGGTAGACATGTCTGTCTCTCACTGTCAGTGTCTGGTAGATATGACTGTCATCTCTCACGGTTTGCTATTCAGTGTAAGCAATGATAATTGCATGATTTGGGAGTTTAAGTGCATTACAGCTATATTGATTGTAACAGTTCCATTGTGCAATACATTCAGTGTAGAACGACATTTTGGATGCTGCGAGCAGTTACTTATTGATGTCAGAAAATTATAATCATTCTTGTACACATGTTTCTCATCAAACCTCACATTTTAGAAACCTATGCAAGATGATTTGAGAAAAAAATTTTTGAAATAGTCTAGTATGTAGATGTCTGTGAGAAAATGTATTCTATACATTTTACATTAACTAATATATCAGAAGTAGATGAAAAGTAAATTTAAATTAACAGGTTATGGGAGTCGTATCACAGGTGAGATACTGTGTCACAGAGTGATAGTGTATGAGTTTGTTACCTGTCACAGGTGAGACATTGTACAAGTTGAATGAAGCAAGCATTTGTCGATTTTATGCAGAACTGATACTACGCACAGCCAACAAGGTCTCGTGATCGCTGCAGTTTACTCCATGAATTACACTGTGTTTCAAAAAGTATATAGCCCTTGATGTTTGATAATAAGTTTGGCAAACGTCGACCGATTTTTAAAAATTCTTTCACCAATTGATTTGTAAGAAAATACTATGTATACATCACAAAGATTTACACATCACCTGCAGTATGTTGCTACACTACCTTGTGAAAGTTGAAAATCCAAAAACGTTACTGATTTTGACAGCATCCTCAACAAACTGTTGACATCTTCCTGAGGACACTTTGAGGACTTGATTTAACATTTAACAGTAGTTAGACAGACTATCTCAAGACTGCTGAGATTGAGTGACTGATGAACGTTTTGAAGTTTGTCAGACGACACCTCGAAGCAACAGTTGTTCAGCTGAATGTTGTTGCATCGTGGTGATTTTTTCACCATGATTATCTTCGCACCGTCTTCGTTCTTTCTAGGCTGTACTTTGTATGCTGTACAGTGTACACGTAGTTAAGTAAATTCATTAGTGCTATATTTCTGTGGCGTTACTTAAGATCTCACATTAAATTTTAGTTAAACATATTAATTGTTATGTTCACCGTGAAAATTTGGTAACATTTTTCAATTTTCGAATGTCAAGGTAGTGTAGCAATATACTGCAAGTGAGGTGGAAATCTTTGTGGTATATACATAGAGAATTTTCTTACGAATCAACAGGTGAAAGAATTTTGAAACTCCGTCCACGTTTTCGGTGAATAGATTCATCTGGTTGGGAGTTAACTATTAGTTAAATTCATCAAACACAACCAAAATTATTACCTAAAACTTGACGTTTCGACCTCTATTAGAGGCCTTCGTCGGAAGAAGCTGGTACTCAGTTCTTCCGGTTCTTTACACGACGGGATGACGCCGTGTCAAGAAAGCGGTCGTATGTGTGGCTCAGGTGGTAGCTGCCCTCATCACGGTTCATTGCCTGTTGTTCTTCCTTTTGGATGTGTATGGCCTCTTTGATCCATCTGGTAAAACGCTATCGGTCGACATTTGCCAAAGTTATTATCAAACATCAAGGGGTATACTTTTTTGAAACGCGGTGTAGATAATTCTATGTATTTCACACAATATAGTTTACATGTACTGTATTAATGACTTCGTGTGTGTAGTAATGCCGCATACAGTAATAATGATGGAGATGCTTATATTGCAAGCATGCCGTAAGCATTGGTTGCCGACGTTGGTCTGTGGATCGTCTATTTGTCCATTGTTCATCCCATGGTCATATCTCAGTAACTAGTGGGTCTAGCGAAGTGGCTAAGTCGCCTCACTCATATGCCGTAAATAGACTTCAGCAGTGAGTGTTATCAACTAGTGATGGTCGCAGTCTGTTGGCAACACCTGTCATGTGTCATAAAAGTCAAACAGAAGGCCGCAGTAATATGTGGAAATGCGCCAAAATTACAATTTTATATGGTTGCGTACCAGCTTTTTATCGCAGTGGCACTATTCTTGTTGAATTAATGAAGCTGGTGCTCGACGTCTGTAAATATGATATATCGTCATTGGGGTCCTGTATTTTGTTGAGACACTGTAATTATGAAAATTAATGAGCTACAATCTGGATGTTGCACACGATGAATTTCTTGTTTACAGTAGCTGAGGAACATGTGATGAGAGTACTCATCGCATTATATGTCTATGTCACAGATGACAGACAGATGGACAGCTCATGCTATAAGGCAAAGGTAACATAGTAACGTTCACCTAAAAACTGATATCAACAAGTAGCTCTGCTGTCGCATCAGTAGTTAGTTTCAATAGTACAATACCTCGAGCACACTCTTCCGTTATTAGTTACTTCGGCTTCAAATTTACCACTGCTTACAATTAAATGTTCTGTTGTCTTGGGGGTAACGTTGAGGCTTCTTGTCATAAACATTTCGTGGCCTGTCTCCCGCCATAAACAAACTCTGCCGCTAACTGCTGTACCAGCGATGAGTATCACCAACTTGCAACATTCTGGCATCACACCGTATTGATAACATCTGGTGGGCAGAGTGTTGACAGCACACGGTGAAGCAAGATACAGGTCGAAAATCTTGATTTTTGCCTTCGACACTGTTGCTAGACGGGTCGCCGTCGGAATATTGCCATAACGTTTGGTGTTGAAAAACTAGAATGGTGTGGCTACCCAATGGTGAAAAATTTCGAGAGAATACAGAACGTGACGGACAGACAGACAGACACCGCACGATGGCATAGGCTGCACTTATGCATAACATCGCGTGGCAACAACCAAGGGTGATTTGAAGGAAATAAAAATACAGAAAAGCGATAATTGCTTTAAAACGTCACCGACCCATGACTAGTGGCAGTACTCATGTTGTCTTGTGCAGTATCATCTAGAGGAGTTCGAAGCAACGTGGCAGATGTCTGTTCCTGATGAAATGACAACTCAGCTGCCGTATCTCGAGGTCGCTCTGTCGTTGCCTCTTAACAGTGTGTTTCATTCGCCTGTGAATCAGTTTGTGAGATGAGCTGTCAGTGTAGAATGCAAGTGGCATCATAAAAGAGAATATAGATTCCAGTAACTAGTAAAAGTTGACAGATGTGTTATGTATGCTGGTGTTGAACTGAAAAGTGCTAAAATACAAGCTTTGATTTGGTGATTTCTCATATAAATAACTCTAAACTAAAGAGCTTCAGCCTGCAAGCGGTCATATGATCCCTCCGCAGTTGTATTTGCAACATCCGTTGTACATGTTTTCCATACCAGCATTGCCATGGCAAAAAGCAGCAATGAATGCACAGACAAATGGTGTCTGTGTCTGCTGTTGAAATATAATGTATAATAGTCCTGTCAGTGAAACAAATTGCTGTAAAATTCTTAATATACTTGCATGAAATTTGTAAGTGAAATGTTTAAGTTAAGATGAAATTGTATCCGCGATCGCATCTTCCATCATCTCAGCAGTGAAATTAGTGAATTTGTTCGCTAGGCATCAGCACTCGTTTGACAATGCGGCAAAACCGATTGACGTCAATTCAAATTTTTCTTTTATCCTGATCCCTTTTTTCTGTTTCAGTTTTCCCCAAAACATAATCATTTAATCTGTTCATGGTAGAGATTACTACCCGCAAATTTCGTAGACATCTGTACAGTATTTTTGCAAGGCAAAAGAAATATAATCAGCACTATACAGACAGAAGGCGGCATGGACAGAAGCTGTGACAGACAAGACAAAAACATAATGCCTCCGTTGCAGCATAGGCATAAAAATAGCCAAACCGGGGCTGCGCAACTTCACATTTACGGGGATCTGGATAAAATTTTGCTGCACGATATAGTTAAAAGTACAGCGTTTGGTGATGATCAGTTAAAGGATTTGGACACGGGAGAGATCACATTTCTCCATTTTGATAGGTTTGTTGGCATGCAGAGAAATAAAAAAAGAGATATAAGATTTAAGAATTTTAATTACAGTCTCATTTTGTTGTAACAGCTATACACACAAAACTAAATATTAGTAATTAAATAATAATAATAATAATAATAATTGATATTATGTCTCAGGCGAAACAATCGTCATGTGCTTGTTGAGTTGACGGTTGCGTGACACTGATGGCCGTTGTTCTAGCAGTGTGTGTGTGTGTGTGTGAATGTGGATGACTTGTTTATGGACTGCACTGCTGTAGCTGCTGCTGCTGCTGCTGCTGCTGTGTAGGGTCTGGCACTGATTGACCGAACTGTTACACCTGCCGTCATTTCATACTTCCCTGTCCATGAGTTGCCTGAAGATGTCGATGAACGGTTAGTTGCCCACAGTGCGGCAGCATTTGCGACATCGACCAATGTTGATAACATTCTCCGATGTCTTAACTGTCTTTTACTTAACCAGTGAACAAATTGTTTTAGATGCTCACAATCAGTGTTCCCTCAGCTATATTGTCTGAGATCTTCATTCAAATAGCTTAATTTTTAGCTCATCTTTACTAAGTTACGTTCATATTATGACATGGGCTGACCATATGTCGTCTGTCTGTAACATTGGTGCACTGTAGGCAGAGGCTTCAACTTTTTGTCAGTATTGTCGCCGTCTAATGGCTTAGGGGCTCGCGCAGTTTGTGTTAAAATTTGGGCAGATTATTAGAAATGTGAAATAATTGATGATGTTAAAAACTGATATAATTACTTAAAGGGGAATTCAACTTTGACATAATGTCGCAGTCAGGTTATTGGTCTTGTATATCAGTTAACAATTTTCACCCTCTCGTCGTCGCCTTTTGCACATTAGTAAAGAAATTGTGAGATTTTTAAAACATTTTACTTACTTATTTAGATAGTTTAAATAGGATTCGATCATACTCTATGGTCTGGTGGGTGTGTCTCGCTGAGTAGGAAGTTGTTTAAAATCGTTAAATAAAGTAAAATAACGGAGTCATATGGCGCATTTCCTATGCAATTACGATTATGAACCAGAATATACGGCCGAGGAAGTCGAAGCGCCATTCTTTGTTTTGCTTTTCTTCGTTTCTGGTTCCTCCACCTCCATCGCTGTTTGTTTACCATAGAATTATAATTATCTTTTTTACATTTTGTTTTGCACGCCACTGCTCCAAGTTGGAGTAGTGGATATAATTTTTATCGTCATACATCTTCCTTGTTTCAGCTTAATTGTCACTTTCATGCAAAATGTATTATTTTATTAAACATAAATCTTCATTTTAAGCCATATATTTTTCAAGGTTGAATTCCCCTTTAATTGGTAATTGATTTTTAGTAGATTTGTCAAATGCTTAGCTGTAATTAGCTGCAGTCGCAATTTGCTTAGCTGTACACGACAACGACCATCGCTAGACTTGAGCAGTGCATCGTGGACATTGGTGCACTGTAGGCAGAGGCAGTAATTAAATAATTATATAAACATCGCATGGGCTGACCATCTGTCGTCTGTCAGATTGTAACATTGGTGCACTGTAGGCAGAGGCTTCAACTTTTTGTCAGTATTTTTCCTGACGTACAAGACTGCTGGCGGGATGTCAGCTAATCGGCTGAAACTTAACATGGACAAGACTGAGCTGCTCTGGGCTGGTACGAGGCGCTCCCTCTCTATGGGGAATGGCAGCTTCCCATCCCTACAGCTTGTAGGGGCTATCATCGCACCAAGTCAACGTGTTAAGTGCTTGGGGTGATTTTTTTGGCTGACCTCAGCCTTGAGAAGCATGTTTCCAACGTCAGCGCGACCTGCTTCCACCATCTGCGTCGACTACGGCACATCTGGCGCTCACTGACTTCGGAGTCTGACATGGCGCTCGTGCACACCTTCGTGACGTCCCGTGTCGACTACTGTAACGTTATCTTTGCTGGGGCTCCAAAGATCATCACGAACCAGTTGCAACGAGTGTTGAACTCGGCAGCTCGTGTAGTCAGTGGTACACGGAAGTTCGATCGCGGTCTGAGGCAGCTGATGCATACTGAGCTCCACTAGCTTGCTTGACATACCCGAGCGTGTCAAGTATAAACTCGGTGTGATCACTGATCACACGCCGATGTCTGTACGGTTCTGCTCCCCGGTATCTAGCTGCCTGCTGCGTTCCAGTCTCGACAACTGCCTCTAGACAACATCTTCGTTCCACTGCCAGCCATCAGCTGGTTATACCGTCTCACCATCTTACAACATATGTTCGTCGGGCCTTTTTAGTAGCCGGTCCTATGTTTTGGAACTCACTGCCCAGAAACTTGCATGACCCGTCATATACTGCTGCTGTTTTTGAACAATCACTAAAACATTTCTTTTCTCAGAGTACTAGTGTACACAGTGCATCAGAGGCATTTGCGACGATGCGCTATATAAATTGATGTTTTACTTTACTTACTTTACTTTACACATTTCTGGCTGATGACTTGCATAGATCATTTGTATTTCAAGTCAAGTCCAGTCGGTTCGTGCTATGTCTATATAGTTTGGCAGATTTGTACTGCTAATGCAGACATCCTTGCAAATAATTATGGATAATTTTGTAATAAAATATTAAGCTGTTTTGGAGAAATTGCAGTTTTCATCAAGGTGTATTTTAGCCGAACATGCAGTGTCAGCAAGGCAACAGTGACAGTGGTACGATGACTTGTAGGCTGTCTACCAGCAGTCTGTCACAGACATTATTTGACACACGTCATTATACCATAGTTCGGTTCGGTTTGTTTCACCTCCTTGCTTACTAGTAGTTATGTGTGTGTGTGTGTGTGTGGGTGTTGGTAGGTTTCAGTTGTTATTCAAGACCAAAGAGAAGTGGACATTAGAAGAACTCATCCCTTATGTCGAGTAAGGGCATCCACACACTGCAGACGTCCACACACCTACAATAAAACTTTATTGTGTTGCAGTTTTCTCGCAGTTGTGTGGATTGCTTCATACGCGTCTTTTGAGTTTCTGTTGACTTAGGCTGTGTCATAATGCGATTTCTGATTTCATATCATGTAGCGTGACATCGTCATTTAAACAGTGATAATGTTGCTTTGAGTTCTGACAGTACCAGTGGTGATTACTAGTGAAAACTTGAAGCTGAGGTCAGCAGCAGCTCACAAGAGCAGAAATGTTTAGAGATGAAGTCGTGGCGAGAGGTTATCGTCGTTTCTGGCATGGAACTCACGATTGCGTAACGACATACGTCAACATCATCCTCCACAGAGGGCGGTTCTGAGCTAAATCTGCTGCTTCGGGGAGCGCAAGCTGGTGTTGTTTCAGATCCCGTTGGACGGTGCTGAGCCACATGATGCGGGGACGACCTAGTTGTGTTCTCCAGTCTGCCGGAGGGGAGGCTAACAGAATCCTCTTGGCATCTGCGTTGTCGTCCATGCGCATAATATGCCCAAATAGGGTAAGACGGCGCGATTGGATTATAGCAGTGAATTTGGGTTGCTTCGTTAGCCTCCGTACATCATCATTCCGTACATATTGGTACCATTTGATGCCAAGCAGCATACGCAGACACCACTGGTCGAGTGCATCGATCTTGCATGCGTCTGTCTTAGATATCGCCCAGCAGTCCGAACCATACAGGAATATTGGTAAGATACACATGTTGTACAGCTTCAACTTCGTTGAGGTGGTGAGCCGTGACCTCCAAATCTGATTTTCTAAGCTCTGCATGGCAGCACGAGTGATGGGGATGAAGTATTCTAGTGAAGCTGGTCTTGATGGTTTACAGCCGTTTCTCCATGGCCTCCATGGTCTGCAGTGTCAGGAAACATCATATTTACACTAACGCTGTGATGATCGAGTTCTGATGGACCAGTCTTGTGCAGATTGTGCATACCTTCTACCAGCAGATCTGATGATAATAACTTGTGATGAAGCCGCTGTCAACAGATCACATTTCTGTGGCCGTTTTAGTGTCATCTAGCAGAATGGCCATCGGAATTACAATACCATAGCAGTTGCAGCAGTAGGTGATCTGCAGGCGATGTGTACATCGAGCAACAGAAATGATTGCCGTTGAGAGAGCTTTCGAAGCAGTTGTACAGAAACTAACTGGTTCGCCAGTCTCAATGACAATACACTCAGACTCCAAGCATGCTTTCTATGAGACCGGCTCGTCAGAATGAGAGTGTTGGAATTGGTATATGGAAGAATCTCGTAACTGTCAGACACATTTGACTGGTTGATTGGCATATCAGTCATTCAACCAGTCAAATGTGTCCATGATCTCGCTGTTCACTTAGACAGCGAGCTGACAATGAAAACTCATATCTCTAAAGTAGTCTCTGTATGCTTCTACCAGTTATGCAAAATCTGCCAGGTTTGTCGGGTCATTGGATATGATATCACACAACAGTTAGTGTCGGATTTTGTACTCTCTTGACTTGACTATTGTAACTCTCTTTTGTCTGGTCTTCCACGATCAACCATTCAACCGCTCCAACGTGTTATGAACGCAGCAACACATGTAGTCATGGCTCTGTCAACTCGTGACCATGTCAAACCGGCACTCAAGCAGCTCCATTGGCTACAAGTCGAACAGCGAATCTCGTACAAGTTATGTCTTCTGATGCACTACATTCATACTGGTCAGGCTCCACAATATCTGAGTAACTGTGTCTCCACGATTTCTTCATCCGGTAACAGGTACAGACTCAGATCGTGTGACATGGCTAACTACATACTGCCGAGAACACGCACCAAGTTTGGCGAATGTGGTTTCCACTACTCCGGTCCGGCTACCTGGAACACTCTGCCATCTGACATACATGACATTACTGACACTAACGTATTCAAGAAACGACTTAAAACTGTTTTGTTTGATCATGCTTACTGACTTATTATTGTTGTTGTATGGCGCTCCTGGATGGTTCGTAGAGCAGCACCTTACAAATCTCTCATTTATTGTATTGTATTGTAAAGAATACTGGTAAAGAATACTGAGAATGTCGAATATCTGATGTTGGTACCTGGACATACAGGTTTTGAGAGAAATCAGTCGACTTGAAAACAGAGAATTTTATAAGAAGGCACAAGGCAAACCTGGCAGCAGCGTTGCCTGGAATGAGAGATGTTGCCACAGTCAGATTACCAGGAGGCTGCCTTGAAATATGTCACATAAGTAAGTAAACTTATAAAGCGCCATAGTCGTGAATGAATCAGAGGTGCTGAGATGGGTCACTAGGCAGTGGCAGAGACTGAATGGAAAAGATGAGATTTCAGGTGTCGGTGGAATGTTGTGAGAGTATCACAAAAACGGACGTTTGAGGGCAGACTATTGCAAATAGCAGGAGCTGCCGAGCGAAAACCTCGAGCAGCAAATGAAATGTTACAACGAGTGACAGAGAGAAGGTTGGCAGAGGCAGACCATAGACTTCTCGATGGAGTGTGCCACTGGACCAGATTAGATTACTGGTATATATTGCTTTATGGGTCATTGTGGCAATTTTGAATTTGATACGATCCTGAATCGGCAACCAATGTAGTTGACTTAAAGTAGCCAGATTAGAAGTACGATCACAGCACTGTGTTGACGGCTACCGGCCAAGTCAATGGGAGATGGCGAATTTTGACCCCTCACAGAATCGAAACCAATGAGCCGACTGCAACAAAATTCCGCACAATTGATTACGTCCGCGGGAGGACACCCTAAACCAAATTTGGTACAAATCCATCCACTGGGGGCTTCTGGGCATATGGGTGAAATATAACGTTTTTGT
>Ga0209339_1001307_pt1 | contig 10494 bp, 6 predicted proteins | sample OlaalgELextract3_FD_187376 | JGI IMG/M metagenome (GOLD analysis project Ga0209339, IMG submission 187376) | Olavius algarvensis symbiont microbial communities from Tuscany, Italy - Type A ELBA extract 3 (SPAdes) (version 2) | ecosystem: Host-associated > Annelida > Digestive system >...
CGGTAGTTGCAAGGGTTGGCGCGGTCACCTTTCTTAAAAATAGGTACGACATCTGCCTTCTTCCAGTCGAGCGGAACAGATTCTTGAGCAACTGATGCTTGGAATATGAGCTGCAGTACAGCGGCAGATTCTTCGGCAGTTATCTTGAGTAGGTGTGTTGGAATGCCATCTGGTCCGGAGGCTTTGTGCGAGATCAGATTCCGTAGGAGTTTGGATATGCCAATATCCTTCAATAAGCTTCAAATCTGATATTTCGAGTAAACTGGAACCGGAAACAACATGAAGTGGTGATATTTTGGAAAGTGGGCTTTATATGGCATTAAGCCTGTGCCCACTAAGCCATCAGTGCGTCGGTACTGGTGGCCTTCGGTAAATTGGTAAAGTGGTATGATATAAGTGGTATGATGCTGAATAAGTGTAATACCGCCACTTTAGTCAGTTTTACTCCTTTTCTGTGGCGATATTTACCGCCACTTTAATCGTTCTTACTTACTTCCAGGGGTGGTATTTACCGCCGCATTAGTGCGTATAACAAGTGGTGGTATTTACCGCCACTTTAGTCGAGTGATGATTAGTGCGGCAGTATTTACCGCCGCAATAGATTTAGCCATCCGAGATACGTTAGTTCGTCACTTAGAGGACAATGGACTTCTACATGACACTCAGCATGGCTTCAGGAAGGGTCGGTCGTGGCTTACCAATCTGCTAACATTTATGTATCGTGTTACTGGATGTTTGGACTCGGGGAATCCTGCAGATGCCATCTTTTTGGACTTTGCCAAAGATTTTGACAAGGTTCCTCATGAGAGACTGGCTTTGAAATTAGAAGCTCATGGATTCACAGGTAAGCTGTTACAGTGGATTGTTGTCTGGCTGAAGGAAAGGAAACAGAGGATATGCATTAATGGAACTAAGCCTATGTGACAAATTGTGTTGAGTGGAGCTCCACAGGGCTTCGTTTTGGGACCAGTACTATTTCTCATTTACATAAATGATTTAGATCAAGGAATTTGGAACTGGATATTGAAATTTGCAGACGATACCAAAATTTTCGGTGAAGTCAGTACATCATCCCAGCACCAGAAATTGCAGCAAGATCTTGATTCCTTGTTTTACTGGTCCCAAGAGTGGCAAATGCTGTTCAATATCGAAAAATGCACGGTAATGCATTTTGGCCGTAATAACAGACAACTGAACTATACACTAGACAGCAGGATGCTTCAGAAGGTGCATGAAGAAAAGTATTTGGGAATTGTTGTATCTGCACTTAAGCATATAAAAGGCTAACAGAATTTTGGGAGTTATTAGTCGTTGCATTGTCTACAAACTAAAGATATCTTGTTATGTCTATACAAATGTGTTGTAAGTCCTCATCTAGAATACTGCACAGCTGCATAGAATCCTCACTATATTAAGGATAAAGAACTGGTGAAATGCGTGCAACGAAGATTTACGCATATGATTCCGGAATTAAGAAATTTACCATATGCTGATCGTTTACGACACTTGAACTTATGGTCGTTGAAAGAAAGACTAGTGCGTGCTGATCTAGTTGAAGTTTACAAGATTACCCACAAACTGTCTGCTATTGCGTTTGAATCCTTCTTTGATAACTCTGGTTGCACAAGGGGTCATTCTCTGAAGGTAAGGAAGCAAAGATGTAGATTGGACCTGAGGCTACATTTCTTCTCATAAAGAGTGATAAACCTGTTGAACAATCTCGATGATCAAACTGTCTCAGCATCATCATTGAACTGTTTCAAAAGTAACCTTACAAGGGTGAGAAACTGTGGAATAAGTCTCTTCATGACAAGTTTTATCTATAGACCTTAGAGGCCAAGCCAGTCCCCTCTGGTATGGCCTCATCTGGTGAGTTATCTGGTGAGTAACTAGCCACGGTGTTGTTTAAATTAATTCTGGTGAACTGAACAGTACATCATCATCATCATCGTTGTTTAGTCATTCATAGGTCAGTGGCCTGTAGAGTGATCTTCTAATGTAATGTAAATGTCAATTTATATAGCGCATCGTCGCAAAAACGCCTCTAATATACTGTCTTCCATTGTTCTGTTCTTCCACAGCAGAGCAAAAAACTTCAGTGAGAAAAGAAACTGTCAAAGTGTTTCTTGAAAAAGTTGATCGAGTCTGTAGGTAGTTTCAGAAGTTAACAAGTTTAACAACACAGAAACAAAGAACGTTAGCTCTCACTGGCATTTTAGCGTCTTTTTGAAGTGTCAGACTATGTTCACAGGTGGTTACTTCAGGAACTGAATTTTTCTCTCCCAACACCATTCACTGCCAGGAGCAAAAGTTCCAGGGGTGGAACTTTTGTTCCCTGAAACTTTCGCTTCAATGAAGTTTAGTTTCATGATACTTTTGTTCCGAGGAACTTTTATTCACGAGAGCAAATAGTCTACGGAATGAAAGTTCCATCCATAAAACTTCCACTCTAAAAAGTCGATGCACCGTTGTTGAACGGAAATGGTGTTAGCAGTCTGAGTGTTTTTGGTATTTTATTCTGTTTCTTTTTCTACTATTAGCGTTTTTGCAGCAAAACTAAAGTGGCTAGCGAGAATGCCATTGATAGTGGATAGTCCGCAGTGCACAATGATTACGTTACTTCGTCATTATACGTTACAGCATACAACTTGCCGTGGATTTTAGTTTAAATTTATAGGCCTAGATGTCACACTACCTAATATATGTTGAGATTTCATGACTTTGACTTAGGGAGTTGTACTCATTTTCAGACAGTCTTTGTTCCATAACATCTACTGTCAAAATTAAGAGCATAGAAAAACAGGCCTAGCCTTTATTTTAATTATACCAAACGACAGTTGCATGCAAACACAAAATTTAGCAGTGATGGACAGATTATTACTGTGTTATGGTGTTATCTTTATTTTCAATAAGAATTTAGACAGTTTAATAATAATAATAATAGTACTAATATACATATTTCTATCCTGCCATAGGTCATAACTTCAGAGGCGGTGGTAGCACAGGTCACGTCGTTACTGTTTGGTGTATCACTTTCAGTAATTTATATCTCAACTACCGAAACAGGATTTCCACGTTAGGCCTGGTTTGACTGGTACATTTACGTTTGCCGGACAGCATGATGTTACAGCGACTTTTTTTGAGTGCAGAAATGGGCCTACCATGTATGGATCGATTGCTCCCATTACATAAACATTTGTTGGAATTTTCGTTCTGTGAACTCTTTGCTCCCATAAACAAAAGTTCCTCCAAGCGAAAGTTATGGGGAATGAAAGTTTCATGCAGCGAAGTTCCACTCTTAATACTCTCGGTACTGGGAACGAATGGTCTTAGAGCAAAGAAGTCTAATTTCGTACTCTTCTGAAATTTTTTAACCCAGTGAAACTTAATCCTGTGCCAGGAAACATCTTAAGAAAGCAGTTTGCTTCATACTTTTTATTTATTCACAAGCATTTTATTAAATATTGATTTTCAGTGGTAAATGTCATTGCTGTCATGGCAGTTTTACTGATGTCTTCTTTGCATTGCTGCTAACAAATGCTCATATGCATAGATTCACCATTCCCTTAACTATATTGTTGGAACTTTTCACTTAATTCGGTTGATGCTTCTAAGAGTTATGCAAGAAAACAAAAGTGGGTGTTTCTTTTGAACACATTATATAGTAATGTGCATGACATTAACCCAGAATGTTGCAAAAAAGAACTGTTGATTTGTTAGTTAATTGTAGTGAACTTGTGATTATTGGGATGTTTTATTTGAGCACTTTCTATTGTGCTGTGAGTAGCACTTTGTAACATTTGTTCTATTCTTCATTTAAAACTGGAACAGATTTTATTCGTTCAAATGCCGTTTCTTTTATATTTTATCTCAAACTGCTGTTGCAGGTAGAATGCCAAAAACACCACGAAAGAATCCGACACCAAGAAAGTTGCTTCGACTTTCAGTTGGAGAATTAGAGCAGGAAGAAAATGCACATGTGAAGGACGTGGCAGACAATTTTTCTACTGCTGTCCATGAGCTTTCCAAACCTAAACTGGGTGCCGTTAAAAGCAGTAATTCAGAGTTTGGTGGATGTCCTGCTGCAGCTGTACTGAATGTTGAATCAACTGCACAGAACAAATCTGATGGTCGCCGTCGGTCAACAAAACACAAGAGTACGACATCACTAGAAGGTCGAGGCAGTAGTGATAGTACAAAGACTTCTTCAGAGTTTTCTCTAAGCAGCAGTAAATCTTCAAAAAGAAAGCAAAATAAACTCAGTACAAGGAGTACAAAATTGGCAATGAAAGATGCCGCAGAATGTTTTTTGATCGATAAGCTGTCAGCTGTGGATAGTGATGATGATTTGCACGCTACAAATATTAACGATGGTTGTACTGCTAAAACAGCAAAGGAATATTGCACAGTTGGGCAGAGAATTGGTGAATCAATCGATCACCATCATGAAGTAAATGCCCCAACTGTGAACTTGCAGGAGGGTAGCTGTGACAATGTAATAATCACTGACAATACGTGCAAAGAAGATATATCCAACAGAACAACAGAATCGTCTTCCAGTGACATTATGATGCTGAGATCTGATGCCACTCAGACTGTCAAAGATATAGGAAGTGCGGCAGCTGGCCGAGTACCTAGTCCAGATGAGCCTGAAAGTGTCTATATGCCTACTCCTCAGAAAAATCAGCTGCGTTCTCTGTCAGAAGAGTTGTTCTCGTTGAATCAGGAGAGTGCTCATATAACGACACACATTCACCGGCGTTCTGGTGCAACACCAAGGCGTGATAAGAAGCAAAACAGTGGTAACAAACGGTCATTTAGTACTCCACGCAAATTCAACATTCTCAACTCGGACAGCAGATCGAACAGCCGTAGTCCAAGATCAACTCCGAGAAAGATTAGTGGTGGTTCAAAGACACCGTTGAAAGTAAAGTTTCCCTTTTCAACCACACCGGCTAAGTCAGAGAAAGAAGCTGCAAAGACGCCAGGCTCGAAAAAGAAGTCTCCACGTGGCTCCTCAGCTTTGAAATTCCCAACTCCTAGCAAGAAGCAGGCGAAACGAAAGCTTTATGCTGAGTCGCCGGAATATGATGCCAGAAAACCTGCCAAAGTGTCCCGGTATGTATCAGTAATACAAAATTTGAAAGTTTACAGTAACTACGTGATTGTTAAATTATAAGCAGATACCTGTCGAGATTTGCAAATTATTACAAAGTTACAGAGAATTAGACTATGTAATTTTGAGAATGCAGTTGAAGTTGAAGATATTCTTCGTAGACTTACAGAATGTTGTCAAAAAGGAAATCACTCCAGTTTAGAATACTTGATAAAATGTCACCAGTTACATATGTCACATATAAAGAACATGACAGAGTGCTGATTAATGTACAAAGAATAACGTGAAACCTGATGTAAAGAATATAATGAGTTTATGTTTTATGTTTATGTTTTTATGTGTTTCAAACTACACCTACATGTACTCTGTTTCGTAACTTCCGTCACCGCACGCACTTTCGTGACAGTTTCTGTTTAGCTAGCATGTTTTAAATGTCTGTTTACTTACTTACTGACTTTAGTTAATGAAGAACAGCGGAGACATCTCTAATGACTGAGTGTATATATCAGGTATTCTGCATCACCAAGGGGTGAGTCGTCAAGGCTGTCCAATACTTCAGAATTATCTGCCAGCAGCACTTCGCCCATACACCATTTGCGCAAATCACCGCAAAATGTTCTCGTCAGAATATCAGATAATGATGATGATGGTGTGGAACCTTCGGATCTGACGATTATTGCATCTCCGACTGCGTCTGACAAAGACGTCGATACGACTGTGGAACAGACCTGTGAGAAGATCAAGTTGACAGCCACCAACGTGCGCAGCATCATTCGTGTGAGTAGTTTACGTCGGCTGTTTTGCATGCATTACTGTCCAACCTACTGTTGTCACACTAGTCTTGCATGTTCTTGCCATAGTGTTGTTTATTGCTGTCCACAGAAAATACATTCTGTTCATTTTGATGTTTTCTAGATCGCATTCAAGCTGGTCAGACTAATATACACTGTGTCCCAAAAAAGTCCCCCTTTTATTTTTGGAATAACTCAGTCAAAAATTAACGATTTCAATAATTTTTGGTACACAGACACCTGATGAAAATTGACTCTATCTGACTACAAATTTACCCACTTCACCTTAAAAATATCACCGCACTACCTAGTGAAATGCAAAAATGTCAATTTGCGACACCAGCTGGTTGAGATATGGCACGAGGTCTAGCAGAGCATGGTGGATCATTGACCAGTGGCAAACAAGACTCGTAACTTGTGTTCAGGCAGACAGTGGTCATTTCCAACAGCGCATGTGATGTTGTCTGTTGGACCATTTTCCACACCATTCAACAACTGGTTCTTTTCAGAGCCACCCAACAACCGGCTCTTTTCAGAGCCACCCACTAGAAAACAGTAGACTAAAACAGTATAAACTTTGATTATAAAAATAACACAGAAAGAAAATGTTGTAAAGAAAACAGCAGATCTGTTAACTTTCCAGTTTTTGTTTGATGCTTTTACTTCTTCATTAAAACATTTTTATCATATTTCTGTAACAAGCTGATAACAATAATAGTTCTGAATTTCACAAGGTAGTGTAGCGACACTTTTCAGGCACAGTGGGAAAATTTATAGCCGACTAATTGCAAGTTTCCTCAGGATTCTAATTTTTGACTGAGTTATTCAAAAAATGAAAAGGCGGATGTTTTTTTGGGGGACACATTGTAAATTGATCATGTGTAAACTCCCCAGCCGCAGTCCCCAAACTTCGTTGGCATCATCGTCGTTTTCGAAACGCAATTCGAGATTGCATAGGCAGACGTAATAAATTGAACTAACTGCTGGGTAATAATAAATAATGTGAAGATAAATATTTGACACATGACTGAGCAGCATTTAGGTTAAATCGCTTTGATTGCTTGTGGTGAACGGCATATGATTGGTAAGAAGATAACTATTCCAGGGACGTTGCTAGAATTTTGGATCCGAGGGGGCTGAAGTCCTCCCCAAAGCGAGGCTAATGACAGAGATGTTGTGATCGAGGATTACATCCTTTCTGGATAATTTTGGAATTTTTGCAGTAAAAATAGAAATTGTAAGTTCTGGTGCATTATGACGCATGTTTGAAGGTCATAAACTTTTATCTGACCCAAAATTGATTATGGGCTCAACTTTATTTTGAGATAGATTTATCTATGGGGTCCATAGCCAATTAATAGACACATCCTGCTTTGGGGACCATCGTCTGACCGATGTAAACCTGGAAAGTGACTGTACAATGGTTGTGTTTTGTGTGCTATTAGTTCTGCTGATAATGTGAGCTATATTTAATAAGACATACCCAGATTTTTCCACATTATATGCTTACGATGCATTATTTGCTTACACTGCTGTTGTGTTTGTTGCATAGCAATTAATCACAAACGAACATGTTCAAGAAATGGTTCGAAACACAATATTGGAAGAAGAAGGCAGTGTACAGTCAAAACTTAAAGAAGCTATTTTTGAACCAAAAATGACCAGATCAAAGTTGAAAGAGGTTTTGGGAAAGGGACAGATGCCGGTAAGTGTACGTTTTATTATTATGTGCGGCAAATATGTTGTTGTTGGTTTAAGATTTTGCATATTATACTGTAGCATATCAATGTTATGTTGTTTGTGAACATGTTAATCATTGTTCTTTGTTTAATTTAGTTGAGCATGTATGTCAGACTGTGGCCATAGTGAATGACATGAATCAGGCAACGTAGCTTTTGAACTGAATTCTAGAACTGACTGATATGAGCATAATGATGTAGGCTGAAAACTGATGATGAGCGTTTGATGTCGGATGATTTGGTTTCGGTGGGTCATCTTGTTTTTATTCAATGTCGCTATATTTTAACAAGCCACTAGGTGACCAGGTTACTGCAAACACCATTGTTGTCTGTTCTGTGTCTGGATAGCTAGTGGCGCCATCTTGCAACTGTTAGAGTAACTTAAAGCAATACCCGTCCCATATACCCCCGTGGCAAACCTATTTCCTCCAACACTTTTGATGTGATAGCAAAAAATTTCTTGACAATGAGTCACTTTATCTTTCGCTGAGACCAAAGTCTGAGACCTTGGTCTGAGACCAAAAAACGGTCTAAGACCTAATTAATGCAAAAACTGAAGTGACATTAAGTTTTGTTCTTAGACTAAAGTCTCAGACCAAACTTCGGGCTTAGACCAAAGTTTAAGACCAAAGTTTGGTCTCAGAGCGAACTTAATCTCAACAGTTTGGTCTTAGACCAATCGATTGCAATGCGTTTAGATATGCAAACAGCATTAATCCCTTAGAGCTAAGACTTTAGTCTTAGACCAAACCACTTTATGTTCCATTAAACATAGGCCTAAACAAACATACGGCGATGAATCCAATGGGAATTGGTATTGTTTACAGCCGGCGTTGCCTGCCAGGGCCGAATGTCAGTACGATATCCTGCCAGAGCGTGGAAAATTTGGAAGGGCATACGAGTTTGACAGAAATGACTTAAGTGACCGTTATTTGCAGAAATTTGGGAGTAGCGTCCTATCTATGGTGAGTCACCATGGTAATGACCATAGATAGCACACTGATGGCAAGGCTGTGCAAGCATTGGAATTTGAAGAATAGAGAAAATGCCGGCGGCTGGCGGATGACCGATGCATAGCTAATGGAATGCGCCATTAGTCTATGACCAAAACTTTAGTCTTAGACTTTAGTCTCAGACCAAACTATAATCTGAACTCGGTCTAAAACCAGGTTTTAGCCGTTCAGATTTAAGTTTGCTCTCAGACTTGGTCTCAGTGAAAGATAAAGTGACCCAATGTATTCATCATAGTGGATGCACAAATGCTCCTCACAGATTTACTGTATGTGCTTTCATTTGCAACTGCAAGCAACAGTAAATTAGTGAATAGGCCCAAAATGACCAGTTTTTGTTAAATTCAGTAGGAACCAGGTAGGTTAGGTGGAACATTTTACATTCTGCATAACTGGACCATAATACTGATAAACACTCCAAGGTTTATTGAAATTGGACAGTACCTTCTAGCCAAAGTTGTGTTCACACATACTGACAGACAGACACACGACAGACAATAAGGGTACATGCAGTAAAAACCAACAAAGATGATTTGTTGTGCATGTAATCTGGTTTAGTTACCTTCTAGCTGGTCTGCGTCGCCGGCCCGGTCTTCGACTAAAACTGAACCAGGTTTTCTCGACCTGAGTTTTCCCGATGATGACGACGATGAAGAATATCATCCAAACCTTGAAGAGGAACTGGAGGTAAGGGGGATTTATTTTGTAATATTTTTAATATAATATCATCAGAGTGTTAAAATGAACGGCAAGTGGTAGAATGAACTGACCGCCATGACTGCATTCATAAGCATGCTTTCAACTGCTTTATGAGGCATTTCGAGAAGACAGATGTTTCACTTTTATAGTGTTTTGCTGGTGAAATGGGATTCTCTTGTAAGTAAGTAAGTAAGAGTATTTATATCCGGTGCCTAAAAGCAAGAGTCACTAGTCCTTGACAAACAAAAACGTTTTCAACTGTCTTCTGAATTGGCAGAGACTCAGACGACCGCAGCGAAGCAGGCAGCTTGTTCCAAAGCTGCGGTGCGGCGACATCGAACGACCTGTCGCCCAGAGGAGTTCTGGACCATGATATGATGCATGTGATGGCTTCATACGAGCGGAGATGGCGACTGGCCTGAAGATAATCACTGCCTGAAAGCACTCTGAGAGTTTAAATGTCTGCCAAGAACTGTTTTATTTAGCTGTGTTAAACTGTATCACAGTATTGAAATCGGTTCATCACTAAAGCTGTTGGTCAGCGTTATTGTGCTGACGTAGTCAACTGTAGTGAAGTAGCACTACATTTTTTCATGTTGCACGTAAGTGAAGAAAAAGTCCATGTGTCCAGATCCAGATCACTCCCCAACGTCGATTTAGTTGTGTCTTGTCCCAAAGCCAGTTGCTGACAAAATTTTCATGAAAATTCATTCACAACTAGTAATCGTGATTACAGATGGCCAGATAAACTTAACCCTTTAGACTCCAAAGGCAATTATAGTGGTACATCGAATAATACAAAGTTTGTACACTGGTCATTGATGGGTGGGCTGTTAGATTTGGTACAGAGAGGAGGAGCCTGTGCGGGCTGTGGCCAACGTCTAGGCCCCTTCTCGCTGTACCAAATGTAACAGCCCACCCATCAATAGCCAGTGTACCAATCACTGTATTGCTATATGATGGTCTGTTGCTCTGCGGTTTTAATGTGGCGATTAAAGGGTTAAAGAAAAACATAACGTTGTTGGAGGAGGTAAACGTTGTGATTCACAAAGTCATTTGTAATGGTCAAATGATGCTGTGTTACTGACGATGTGTGTAGCACTGGAGCGATGACGACAGTATCTTGTCGTCACAGTTGA
>Ga0209339_1001309_pt1 | contig 10489 bp, 4 predicted proteins | sample OlaalgELextract3_FD_187376 | JGI IMG/M metagenome (GOLD analysis project Ga0209339, IMG submission 187376) | Olavius algarvensis symbiont microbial communities from Tuscany, Italy - Type A ELBA extract 3 (SPAdes) (version 2) | ecosystem: Host-associated > Annelida > Digestive system >...
CTTCAAAGCGAAACGTGCTGTGACTGGTCGAGTTCATGCTCACGATCATGTGCAATCTATGTTAATACACATTTACCTATGTATACAAAAAGTGCTTATATTGAGTACTAAAAAGTATAATTATTAGTGTTATAATGCTTTGAATACTTTTTATGACTGAGAGTACTGTGAGAGTTGTTTGTAACTGTTTACTGTTCACAGACTGATTATGACTGTCAGGCGTCTGCAGGTTGACGATTAATCGAACGGTTCAACAGCGGAAGCGAAAGGGAAACGATGCATAAAGGTGAGACAGGTTGTGACAATCTCACTGGCAGGGATCATGCTAAACACTAGGCGAGGCAGGTGACGCTGGTGACGGTAATTACTGCGTCTTATGGGCATACTGCAGTACAGCTGACCATCCCATTTTTGTGTACCATCCCATTCACGCGATACTCCACGAGAAGGACTGTGAATTACTCATCAGAATCAGAATCGGTGTGTATGTATGTGTGGGTCTTTACTGTATCGGTACATCAGAAATGCAGCTTATTCAGTGATCTTTCCAATAGATGTTCCGGTCACGTTAAGTTACAACTGTTCCGGTCACCCGCCTTAGCTAGTGGTTCTGTCAGCAATCACACGCCATGAGACATGGCACTTCCACCTGTCTTGCCTGGTCATAGTAAAAAGCAACAGGACAGACGACTGTCAGTTTATGCCAGTCAATGGGCGCCATTTGCTAGCTGTCCATCGTCGTGTTTATGACAGGACAAACATGTACATTACTACATGACCTTTTATTACTACATTAAATTTGCAGATGACACAAAACTGGTTGGCACAGTTTCCAGTGAAGTTGAATTAGAACAGTTACGTACAGATCTTAAGCGATTGTACGGCTGGTCTATCGACTGGCAAGTGTTATTTAACACGGATAAGTGTAAGGTTATGCACTTTGGCTATAAAAATACTGCAGCTGGTTATTCATTAGGTGATGTGAACATTCAGTCTGGTAAGGAAGAGAAGGATTTGGGGATCATTATAAATCAGACACTAAAGTCAAGTCAACAGTGCATTGCAGCAGCAAACTCTGTAAACAGAACTTTGGGTATGATAAATAGGACATTTGTCAACAAGCATAGTAATATAATGTTAAGGTTGTATCAGTCATTGGTTAGACCGAAATTAGAGTATTGTGTACAGGCATGGCGACCATATTTAAAAAAGGATATTGACCTGCTTGAGAAAGTGCAGCGGAGAGCCACAAGGCTGATGACGAGTGATAAAAGTTTGTCATACACTGATCGATTACAAAAGTTTGGTTTAACTACTCTTGAGACTAGAAGATTGCGAGGGGATCTGATAGAGGTTTTTAAGATGTTCAAGGGTTTTGATAATATTACGCTAAATGATTTCTTCAAGTTATCAAGCGCAACTTTGAGAGGTCACACACTCAAAATCTACAAATTACAGGTAAATTTGGCAGTTAGGAAATTTTTTTTCACAGTTAGGATTATGGACGTATGGAATAGTTTACCAATATCATTGATTAATTGTGAAACAATAGCAACTTTTAAAAAACATATTGACTGTTCACTAAAGAATCGGAGATATATATATATATATATATATATAAGCTTTTTTTAGCTTCTTTCCTCTTGTTAAACCACTCTTTTCTTTTGGGGTGGTTAGTTGAGTTGAGTCGAGTTGTATGTGAAGTGAAAATTTGAAAGCTATGTAAATAATTGTGTTTCATTTGGTGCAGTGCTGTTTGATTTCTTCATTTTTTTTTTGGGGTGGTTAGTTGAGTTGAGTCGAGTTGTATGTGAAGTGAAAATTTGAAAGCTATGTAAATAATTGTGTTTCATTTGGTGCAGTGCTGTTTGATTTCTTCATTTTTTTTTGGTTTGAGGAGATGTCTGAATTATTCATTAATATGACCTGCCTCTTCCTATATTGTCCATGTATCATGTATTTTGTCATGCCTAGTACAGTACAGTGAGGATGTACCTCAAGTGCCGTATGTAGGTCTGTAAGTGCCACATGATATTTTACGAAGACCAAAAATAGGTTGCATCATAGCTCCACGTGCATGTTTTTCTTATATCTGTAGCCCTGATAACAGACACATATCATTATCAGTATGAAGATCTGCCCTGCATTTGTCCTATGTAGCCACACCTTACAGATACTACCAACCCGTTTTTGCTAACCAGAGTTGTGTTTGATCATGAATATTTTTGAATAAATTTGCACAATTTACAGCTGCTGTTGATTCTCTAGTCCTTGGTTAAATTGTTACTGCCTTCTTGCATGGCTTTGTTTTGTTACTAGCACTGCAACAGTGTAATTTGCCTGTGCCCTGATAACAGTGTGATGATAAAAACATGTATTACTTATGGATTTATCATTTTTGGACGTAGTTTGTTTAGCCATTTACGTAAATTTTTTGTTGTGTCAATGTGTAAAGGTGACACATCAGATGAACTTGTGGACGGTGTGGCATGTCATCTGTCATTACCATCACTAGCCGTGCCGGATGCTACAAAAAAAGTTTCGCCGGTGCCGTTGCCACGGAACAAGCCATCTACTGCTCAGGAACGGGAATGTGTAAATAAGGAACAGCGTCGTACGAGCTGCACCTCAACGTCTGGCTTGTCCGTTAACCTAGACGCTGGTGCTGGCGTGAAGGCAAAATCATGTCAGGATATTCGGTCTGCATGTGCCACAGCAGATCCTTGTCTGTGTGAAAATAACAATATACTGAATAATATACAGATCAGTGAGACTGACAGTTCAGTAACCGATGGCAGTGTTTTTACTGATTGTACACCGACAGCTGATAAAGCATTCTCGGCCAATGGGACCGTGCAGTATTCAGTCTCAGATTCTGTACACCCACTGAAACCTCCACGATCAAAACGGCAAGTGACGAAAGAATTGCCAGAAAACACAGGCACTTTGGATGTAGATGTGGAGAAAATTTCCAGTATGACAGTACAAAAAGTGGAGTCAGATAATGATAAACAGACCACAACACAGCAGAATAAAAGGTCATGTCCTCAGCCAGTGCCACGCAAATCACTGGTGACAAATAGCACTGCATTGCAGACTGACAAAACTGATGAAAAGCAGTCAAAAGAGTTGGCTGTAGAAAGTGATGTGCAGGAAGTGATACAGTCCATGTGTCCATGTGGTGAATCTGAGAATAACATTCCTGGAATGATGCCCATATGCATTGCAGGTGGCATTACTGAGGATGAAATGGGTGAAAAGGATGGACATTCATTTGACTGTCAGAAACTGCATGATCGTGGAGATGATAATGTCACTTCTGTAAAATCTGAGCAGATTCAGTTGGAAGTGGAAAATGATGCATCATCTGTTAAGCTGAATTCAAAAGGTCTTATCCCATCTCGAGCTGCACCCCCGCCACCTTTACCAAAGCCAAAAGTTAAAATGCATTCATCAGGGTCATTTGAGGTTACAGAGGCTGCTGATGATGGTGTTGGATCTAAACATGTGATATTATCAGCCAGTGGCAAATCATGTGACAGTTTTCATAGTTCCTTAGTGACTGAAATTGGCAGCAAAACACCAAGCAAGAGTTACATACAGCAACCTGTAGAAAACAGTGAAACACGTTTGTCTTACTCTGCCCCTGCACAAAGTCTAGAGTCAAATGGAACTTCTAGTGTCTTTTGTCTCAATAGTTCAAGCAATGTGCCTGCCTCAACAAGTGTGCCTGTTGCTCTCGATTCATTGGCAAAAGTGGAGCCAGAGAACCAAAAGTTGCCCAGTGTAGAAGAAGGTGGTACCGTGAAGGGTCCTCAATCTGTCGTTCGAGGAACAAAGAAATCTCAACATTCCTGTAAAATAAGTTCAGAGATTTTGAGTTGTGCTGATGTCTGTGGTTCTATGGTTAATGAACATGGATATAAGGTCAGTTCTGTAGGTTCTGAGCAGATTCAGTCGGAAGTAAAAAATGATGTGTCATCTGTGAAGCAGAATTCAAATGTGTGTGTTCCATCTCGAGCTGCGCCCCCACCACCTTTACCGAAGCCAAAAGTTAAAATGCATTCATCAGGGTCGTTTGAGGTTACGGAGGCTGCTGATGATGGTGTTGGTTCTAAGCATGCAATATTGACAGACAGTGGCAATGCACATGACAGTTTCCTTAGCTCCTCAGTGACTGAAAGTAGCAGCACAACACTGAGCAAGTGTTACATAGAGCAACCCGTAGAAAACAATGAAACACCGTTGTCTGACTCTGCCCCTTCACAAAGTCAAAATGGTTCAAATGGTTCTAGCAAATTTTGTCTCAATACTTCAAGCAATGTGCCTGCCTCAACATGTGTACCCATGCCTGTTGTTCTCGATTCATTGGTAAAAGTGGAGCCAGATAACCAAAAGTTGCCCAGTGTGCAAGAAGGTGGTACATTGAAGGGTCCTGAACCTCGCGCTCGTCGAATGAAGAAATCTATACATTCCTGTAAAAGAAAGTCCGAGATTCTGAGATCTTCTGATGTTGATGATTCTCACAGTGACACCAGATGTATTCAGTCTTATGCTCCAGCCACTCGGAGGTGGTCAAAACGTATTGTACATGGTAAAAAGATAAATTCTCTGCCACGACGAAGTTGCAGTCATTTGACACCAATTGGCTCTACATCTTCTGCTCATGCACCATCAATAGATTCCACATGTCCTTCCTGTGAATTCGGTAACATCTCTCCCAAAATGATGCCCATGCACATTGCAGGTAAGGTTGCAATGACTGAAGATGAACATAAGGTCGGTTCTGTAGATTCTGAGCAGATTCAGTCGGAAGTGGAAAGTGATGTGTCTTCTGTGAAGCAGAATTCAAATGTGTGTGTTCCATCTCGAGCTGCGCCCCCACCACCTTTACCGAAGCCAAAAGTTAAAATGCATTCATCAGGGTCGTTTGAGGTTACGGAGGCTGCTGATGATGGTGTTGGTTCTAAGCATGCAATATTGACAGACAGTGGCAATGCACATGACAGTTTCCTTAGCTCCTCAGTGACTGAAAGTAGCAGCACAACACTGAGCAAGTGTTACATAGAGCAACCCGTAGAAAACAATGAAACACCGTTGTCTGACTCTGCCCCTTCACAAAGTCAAAATGGTTCAAATGGTTCTAGCAAATTTTGTCTCAATACTTCAAGCAATGTGCCTGCCTCAACATGTGTACCCATGCCTGTTGTTCTCGATTCATTGGTAAAAGTGGAGCCAGATAACCAAAAGTTGCCCAGTGTGCAAGAAGGTGGTACATTGAAGGGTCCTGAACCTCGCGCTCGTCGAATGAAGAAATCTATACATTCCTGTAAAAGAAAGTCCGAGATTCTGAGATCTTCTGATGTTGATGATTCTCACAGTGACACCAGATGTATTCAGTCTTATGCTCCAGCCACTCGGAGGTGGTCAAAACGTATTGTACATGGTAAAAAGATAAATTCTCTGCCACGACGAAGTTGCAGTCATTTGACACCAATTGGCTCTACATCTTCTGCTCATGCACCATCAATAGATTCCACATGTCCTTCCTGTGAATTCGGTAACATCTCTCCCAAAATGATGCCCATGCACATTGCAGGTAAGGTTGCAATGACTGAAGATGAACATAAGGTCGGTTCTGTAGATTCTGAGCAGATTCAGTCGGAAGTGGAAAGTGATGTGTCTTCTGTGAAGCAGAATTCAAATGTTTGTGTTCCATCTGGAGCTGCACCCCCACCACCTTTACCAAAGCCAAAAGTTAAAATGCACTCATCAGGGTCATTTGAGGTTATGAAGGCTGCAGCGGAGAAAGCAGAGCCAGAGAAGCAAACGTTGTCCAGTATAGGCGACGGTAGTAATGTAAAAGGTCCTGTACCTGCAGTTCGGAAATCAAAGAACATTTCTCAAACTCTGTGTAGAAGAACTTATGAGATTTCGAGTTGTGCATCTGAGAGCAACATGACAAATGCACATTCTCGCGTTGAAGCTCCTCGGAGGCGGTCAGAAGGTGTTGTACGTGGTGACGATTCCAGTGATCTTCAGTTATTGACTTCAGAAGCTGCTGGTCAGTCGGCTCTCAAACGCATTGATTCAGAGGATGTGTCGCCAGAGAATGGCAGTCTGTGTTTGATAGGAGAGCATCATACTGCTGCGGATGTCAAAAGAAATTCCTTGCCACGAGAAAATGTCAGTTATTTGACAGAAGGTGGCACTGTAACTGCTGATACACCGTTTGACTCCACATGTTGTCGCACCAGCTGTGAAATAAACCAGTACGTTGTTGATACATTGGACCCCACACAGCATCCCTCCAGCCATGAGATGTATGTTGCTGGTACACCTCCTATCACTCCGGCTGCATTTGGATTTGATGCTGCTGATGAAAAAGAGCGAGCGGTTTGTTGATTTTCACCAGTTGCTATTTTTAAAAATAATTCTGTTGGTCTTTATGAGGTCAGTAGGTGGGATAATTTGGGAAGTGACCTATCTTGGGAGTTTTTTTGGGACGAGCCAAATTTAAAACCTACTTATACATTGTGCTTGACAGTCAGCTGTCCATTGATTTACACCCCCAGCGCTTTTTCCCAATTGTGGTTTCACAGCTAGTCAGTTGTGTGTGGTTTGTGGGCCTTAACAAAGGATACTTTGAGATCCCTGATGCAGACATTAATCGAACAGCAGAGCTTCACGTCAGTGTGGAACAGTCTGCCACCAGCCATGCACGACTACAGTCTGTCACTGAACACCTTCAAGCAGAAGCTGAAAACTCATCTGTTTGGACAACGACGAAGGTCACCGGATGCCGCTGTGACGTTTCTGTGATTTCTGGCGCCATGATACTAGTATTCTCACTTACTTACTTACAAAAGTGTTAAGCCCTAGTAAGATTAGCAGAGTTTCTGAATTACATTTTTTACAAACTTATTGCTGAATACACAACATAATGATGTTATTATGAAGTATTTTATGTTTTTTATTTAGCTTTTTGTGAAACAGGATGGCAGTTACCGTATTTGTTGTTGTTGTACATATATGATTATATTTTGCTATTTTTGTATGTTTATATTTTTTACTTTCAGAAAGTTATAGCACGGATGAATCGCAAAGCTTTCCTTATTGCCAAGGAGATTGTGGAAACTGAAGAGACATTTATTCAAGTATTGCGCATGTTGAATGAGGTTCTTATCAAGTTCCTTATCACAACAATTATTTAATGATATGGGATAATTAAAATGACAATAATATGATAAAATGATATGTGTATATATTACTATTTGTGTTGTACAGTGCGCTGTGTTGCTATTCACTGCTTGTATCTGTGATTATTCAGTTATATGTTAGAGTCACAATACATGTGGCAACTAGCAGGATGAGGATGTCATACTTTCCACTGCTCGTTGTCATATAACGTTTTTCTGTTTGTTTCCCGTGCAGGACTTTCGCGGCGCAGTTGACCACGCGACTAAGTCGTTAGGTCGGCCTGTCGTCCCAGATGCAGTTGTCAATCAGATCATTCGCTATTTGCCGCAGCTGCAGGTCATCAATGAAGACTTGCTGACTGACTTAAAAGGCCGACTTGACAACTGGTATTGCCAGATGCTGACTTTATAATTTCAATTTATTCTGTCTTTGATTAACTGTTTTGTTTTTTGACATTATATTGCCATGCACTGCAGATTTTGTTGCTGTAAGTTGTTGTATGATTATGAAGATTATGATTTCTGCAAAGTCTTTATTGGGCCCCCGAAATTACTGAGTCTTAATAGACTGTGAAGGGGTTTGATGTGATGGTGTTTGTTGCTACCAGCTGGGGAGGTATTGTCAGCTGGGCCGGGTCCTAATGATGCTTATTGTCGAGGAGTTAGTCTCCACAAAGACCAGTTGCTTCAGGACCTGTTAACCTTTAAACAAAATAGTTCATATGAACTGTTTTGGTTTTTTCATTATATTTATAGTTTCTTTTTCACTGTTTTAATTGTTCATAGTCATGATCATTCCATCACAACTGTCTTTACCCACTACTCTCCTATGGCATGATATAGCCTTTTTGTGCTGAAAGTGCCGCTAAACACCAACCAACCAGCCATCGTCTCTGAGAGCATGCCGTTAAATTCACTAGGTGGCATGTGGTAGCAGTGGGGCGTGGGTAAAGGTTTGCTGTGCCTCGCATCATCTGTTTGTTTTCATGTGTTGATGTTTACTACACTTTTGCACCTACAGTGGCAGTGAATACGCTCTTAAACAACTGATTGGCTCACTTGTCTTGATGCTGTGCAGGGAAGCTGATCCACGATTGGCCGACATTTTCGTCAAGAAAGGTGCATTTCTGAAGATGTACACCGACTACATTCGAGAGTATGAGTCGATGGTTTCGTTGCTCGATGACACGCGCAAGAGAAACCCGGACTTCGATAAGATAGTCACAGACTTTGAGGTACAAACTGTGAACTGTTTTCTGCTGTTAGTCTTGCATATGAGAAGAAGAAGAAGTGTTGCAGTGATTTCAATATGTTAGTTGTTGACTAATGTGTGAATTTAACGGGCAATTTAAAAAATACTAACAACTTAGATGACTGCTACTAATGACTGTTACTGTCAGTTTGTTGCTAATGAATTTGAATCCTGTGATGTTTTTCTGTATTTTTGTGTGTAATTTTTTGATGTAATTTGTATTATATATTTGTATTATATGCATAATGCTTATACATTATGTTCATAAATATTTGAATACTACCACATTTTTGTCAAACGGTGTGTATTGCTGGTTTATTATTGTAAACAATTCATATTTCTTTTTGCAGATAGTGTTGCTGTTCTAATGATTTGATGAGACTAGTCTGCCAAGTCAGCGTGATTTACTACTGATCTCAGTTTTTGTTTGACAAACCTGCATCGATGAAGCTGGGTCTCCCAGGCATTTTCCTAGCTGTATTTCAAAGGGGCCGTAGTACTTAATAACATTTATTTTAGGTATATTATGTCAGAAATTATTTGAAAATTATATAGAAATGTCATGAGTTTTATTGTGACTTTGTCTGTACCTATTTGTAACCTGTTGTCCTTAAAAATATTCCACATTTTGTGAATTACGTTATATTCTGCCAAGTTGTAATCAGTGTGTTTGTATTTGTGATTGACAGAGTGATCCTCGCTGTGCAAATCTTACTCTTAAGCATCATTACATGCTGAAGCCGGTTCAGAGGATACCACAATACCGGCTTCTGCTGCAAGGTCTTGTTATTTTTATACTATCATCTGTAAACACTCTTGTAAATTATAGTCGTAAACATTAGAAAACTGCCACGTTTATCGTCGAACTGATGTGTTTATAGGGATCAACATGCTCGCTATGTCTTGTTGTTCATAGCTGTGTAACATAATCTCTGTTGAGCTGTGTGTCATCACTTCCACTGCTGCATGTCAGCCTTTCCGGTGACTGCAGCGCGTGCATGGAACAGTCTGCCACTAGAGACTTGGGCCTGCTCCTCACTTTTGACATTCCGGAGGGAGACCAAGTCTCACCTTTCTCATCAGTCATACGGCTGACGTGGCACCGTATACTCCGATGGTCAGCAAACGTCTGCATTGAGCTGTGCAACAGTTTTAGATCTAGATTTTGTAAAGTGCCCCCGCAACTGTGTGATGGCAGCACTGTAATCCATGACATTTGTAGTAATAGTAGTAGTAGAAGTAGTAGTAGTAGTCTGTATTTGGAATTAGCTCCTGATTCTAGGGATGTATGGAATAGAATTTTTTTATTTAGTTTCGGTTTCAGTTTAGTTTTTGAAAAAAAAACTTGGATTCGGTTCAGAATGAGTTTGGTTCGGTTTCGTATGAAAAACGAGGTTCGGTTTGGATACTATTGTTATTTAGTACTTATATGTAATAGTTGAGCAGTTAATTGACAGCAAATATTACAGCGTTACTGCTATGTTGAATGAACTGTGTATTTACCAGACTTTGATACTGTAGTCAATAAACTGTAACAATCACATTGTGTGTCATCGATGTGCTAATCTCTGTTTTAGTAGTGTTTTAAAATGTTCTTTATCTGCACATTGAATGTGAGTAAAGTTATTTTTTATCACTTTTAATTTGAATTTCAGTTTCTGTCAGAAAACCGTATGAAAGGAAATAATAATAATAATAACCAAAACAATGTTTATGGTGCTGGCATCATGGCATAGCCATTGCGAGAGTTCACCCAGTTTATTTGATGAATGTAGAATGGTGCCAAGCGGCTGCCGACCCAAGACCAAGCCAGACGACTTAGGCTGTGAGTCCGCTTGTACAGGCTGCCAGAAACTACACCCACCATTGCCATTTATTATTATTACTCAGCCCGAAAGCTGATACTCATTTTACCGTTCCACAGAGGGTAGAAGGGTGAGTCGACCTAGCTGGCTGGTTACATACCGAGATGGTTTACCCGTCCACAGATGGTCACCCATCCTGGTACTAACTGGGTCTGACGCAACTACATTGATTG
>Ga0209339_1001310_pt1 | contig 10489 bp, 9 predicted proteins | sample OlaalgELextract3_FD_187376 | JGI IMG/M metagenome (GOLD analysis project Ga0209339, IMG submission 187376) | Olavius algarvensis symbiont microbial communities from Tuscany, Italy - Type A ELBA extract 3 (SPAdes) (version 2) | ecosystem: Host-associated > Annelida > Digestive system >...
TGATCGTCGGATGGACTCAAATACGCCGGCGGAAAGGTTGAAGCTGCATGGTCGGCGTCCTTTCATGTCGTGAAAGCAACGCCTCAACAGCGAATAGCGGAGTAGGTTTCTCATGACCGTCGTACGTTAATATGTGCCACGACGACGGCGGCGGCATCGACGCGTTTATACGGAATGCCCCATGGCCATGTGCCCTGGCTAAAAAGCTTCTGCCCTGGCTGGCGCCCTGGCTTGTGCCCTGGCTGACTGAAATTTTCACCTTCGGGCCTTCGCAAAGTTCGCAGCTAATGACCTGCCTTACAACCGTACTGACCTGGAAATGACCAAACAGTATACACACGTAGTTTTAAGAATACGTCCAAAAGTGATGAAATAGTTGGACGGATACACAGCTAATTTATGACAGTGAGTTGCAGACTGCAGGTGCGCTAACGCTAATGCTTTTTTACCCGCCATACGTTAGTATAGCAGGGTACTAGGTTTGCTGGTTTTATCGACAAACGTAACGCTAGTATGCGTTTTGTCTGCTATTAACTTTGAGGTAATTTTTGGTACGGTTACATAATCTCGGCGACGCTGACGGCGCATGTCGAGAATAATACTGTTAATATTTATTTGCATGAGTTTTTGATTTTTCTCTGCTTATGGCTATTGCCTTTATAAATTTCATTTTTCGATAAACATTAGTGTGCATATGTATTTTTATGTAATTGCTATGAAACTTTCTTGGTATAATTTGCACTGAAAGAGTATATTATTATTACCTTAAGCGATATTTACAAAATTTGGCGTGGGCAGGGAGTCTTTAGTCCGCACTTTCACACCAAATTTCTGCGTTATGGGTTAAAACATGTGGGCTTACAGCCTCCCAAATCGCCAAAAATTGTTATTTATGATATGAATTTGTCCCTAAGGGAAAATCATGGGGGTCGATAGAAAAAACTTGAATATACGCCATGTCCAGAAAAAAGGTGCCACTGATTTTATTGCTGTAACTTTTAAAAATATTGACGGATTTTCATAATTTTTCTGGACACGGTGTATGTGCACAACTACATGTACAAACCTTGCTCTATGCATAACTTGCACTGTTTAACAGCGTTTCCGTTCTCACAAAGTCCGTCACGTGAAACCCTTTCAAAAAAAACAAACGAGAACGGATTTAACAGCACGATGCTATTCACAGCGTGGACTATGCGTCCGTTGCACACCCGTATGCTGTCGAAACAGATAAACATCATCAAACTTTTATCATCATCGAGTATATCCACACCATTCTAGTTTTTGCACACCGAAAAGTATCGCAATATACCAACGGGAATTCCACTAATGGGTTGTCGAATGCAGGGGGTATGAAAAGATTGCGATTTCGAATAATTACCGCGCGACGCGTATGCACAGCGCGGACTATGCCGTGGAAAGATGTCTCTCTGTATGTCTGTCTGTCTGTCTGGCACACGCCGGTATTGAGTCTAAACGATTACACACATCCTCAAAGTTTTTCCATCATCGGGTAGCCCCACCTTTCTGGATTTCCCACACCAAACGGGATGGCAATATTCCGACGGGACCCCCTAACGGGGGCGTCGAATGCAAGGTGGGTATGAAAACATCACGATTTTTGACCAATCTCGCTCTGTCTCGCAAATGATGCAAGATACAGCTATAGTTACTATGGAAGGCGAATAGGAAACCGCACCAAAGCTTTCGAATGATACCAGTTTGAATGACTTTCAGTGACCTTTTCAAGGTCATGATTATTCAACGTCAAATAACTTGAAAATGGTACGACATACAGCTATACTTACAATGGCCGAACAACAGAAAGTCGTATATGATCTATCGAACGGCGCAATTTTCAATGACCTTGAACGACTCCTACCCCCAGTTTCAAGGTCACGCCATTCTTTGACGCTAAATATCTCAGAAACGGTACGACATTCAGACATAGTGTCATTGAAATACTAATAGGGACTTACACAGGCCCTACGCAACAGTGTCATTTCGAATGATATTGAGTGATCTTGAGTGACTTCGTAAAATATTCAATGACACGAAGCGTCGCGCGGTCTCTCTGTTCTCTGCTTCTTGTTTTTTTATTTATCTCGAAAATGGTACATGATAGAACTTTATTTACAATGGGAGATCAATAGTAATTCGTATATGATCTCTTGATCGTCGCCATTTTCAATGACCTTGAACGATTCCTAATCCGTATTTCAAGGTCATATCATTATTTGACGCTGAATATCTCAGAAACGGTACGAGATACAGACAATGGAGTAGTAATAGCGACTTACACACGATCTATTGAAGTTTGTCATTTGAATGACTTTGGGTGACCTTGAGTGACTTAGCGAAGTGACACGAAGCATTGCGCGGTCTTTATGCGACAGCTGAGCTTGTTGTTGTTCTGACGCGCAGAAACCTGCAGCACCAAGTAAAATCCGTATTCAGTAGCGTTTACGGGACATTTCAATGAAGGTTTACGTCAGTCATAGAATTTTGAAATATTTGTACATTCCGATTAATGCCTTCAGTCATACGTGACCGACAAAAAGTTCAAAGTGTCAAACTGTAACTTCAACAATGTTACGCCGATCAAGTACAAGAATTTCGTTAAAAAAATACTAAGATATTTGCACACTATTTCGGTGTATGTTAATCTCAACATCGTTATACTAAATGCAGTTGATTTTTCCATGTTTCTTTGTGTTGTAGGCTACTTTACAGGTCCGCCAGGCTCTGTAGGACAACCGGGTGCAGGTCCGTCAAGTCCTGGAGGACAACCAGGTATAAAACTTGAAAGCTACCGGATACAAAGCAAATTTATATAGCGCCACGTCATAAGCGAATCAGAGACACATTAAACAAGTCAGACTGTTTACATTCACTGTACGCACGGTCAAACAGTAGTTTGTAGAATACGCCTAAAAGTGATGAAATAGTTAGACGAATACCCTTACAGTTGATTTTTCCATGTTTCTTTGTGTTGTAGGCTCTACAGGTCCGTCAGGCCCTGTTGGACCACCAGGTCAAGTTGGAATTCCACCAGGTACGCGCGGTCAAACAGTAGTTTGCAGAATACGCCTAAAAGTGATGAAATAGTTAGACGGATACACAGCTAATTTATGACAGTGAGTTGCAGACTGAAGGCGCGCTAACGCTAATGGCTTTCTACCCGCCATACGTTAGTATAGCAGGGTACTAGGTTTGCTGGTTTTGTTATCGACAAACGTAACGCTAGTATACAATTTCGGTGTATGTTAATCTCAACATCGTTACAGTTGATTATTCCATGTTTCTTTGTGTTGTAGGCTACTTTCCAGCTCCGTCAGGCTCTGTAGGACAACCAGGTGCAGGTCCGTCAGGCCCTTCAGGACGACCAGGTCAAGTTGAAAATCCGGCAGGTACGCGCGGTCAAACAGTAGTGATGAAATAGTTAGACGGATACACAGATAATTTATGACAGTGAGTTGCACATTGATGGTTCGCTAACGCTAATGTTTTTTTCCAGCTATACGTTTCTATAGCATGTACTAGGTTTGCTGGTTTTGTTATCGACAAACACAACGCTAGTATATGCGTTTTGTCTGATATTAAGTTTGAGGTAAGTTTTTTGTACCGTTACAGATATCTCGGCGACGGTGACACCGATCGGTATGAAATTTTGTACGGTGGTACATATAGGTACCGGCATTTTCTTCTCCCCTTTGAGGGCGACACTCCCAAGGGGTCGCAAAAATCCCCAATTTTTGGCGTAAATTTTAGATATTTAACTGCGAATATCTCGAAAACGGTGAGCCACAGCGTTGCATGTGAACTAGAGCTTAACATCAGCTCGACGAGAGCTTTCTAAAAACTGTAAGTTACGAGGCAGTAGCCCCCTAGGGGAGTCTGTTAAATTGTGTTGCATTTTATTAGCATTTTTGCAATATCACTACGGACTCGTCGCCGTGCCACGCATGACTGATCGTGTGTATCTCAGCGACTTGGAACTCCGTGATTCTCACATAACCAAATATGAGAATTTTTAAAATACAAGATTACTACGGCCATCATTTAAGAAATCGTGTTTTGACCATAATTATCTCGTCAGATTTCAGCGAAATTCGATCAGGGAAGCAGAACAGCGTGGCGACAGAGGTCAGGTGACAAAACTCTAAATTTGGAAAATTCAAGATGGCGCAGGGCCGCCCATTGCAAATCGTTAAATCGCCATATCTCAATGAACAAGAAATTACCTATCGCAAACAGATCGCGCGTCAGCTGCGCACACAATACGTTGAGGGCACTCATAGGCCTAAATATTACACCGTGACCTTGAAATCTAGGTTAAGGGTCACTCAACGTCACTGGAAACGGAACCATTTGACAGATCATACACGACTTACTAGTAGTCGAGTTATTTGACGTTAAATATTATCGTGACCTCGAAATTTGGGTTAGAGGTCACTCAACGTCATTGAAAGTGGTACCATTTGAAAGCTTGGGTACGGTTTCCTATTCGCCATCCATAGTAACTATGGCCGTATCTGTAGCCATTTTGGAGATATTCAGCGTTAAAGAATGGCCTGACCGGGAAATCTGGGTTTGGAGTTGTTCGATAGACTATGTATGCCTTTCTATTAGTCCGCCGTTGTAACTATAGCTCTATCTTGTACCGTTTTCGAGTTATTTGACGTTGAATAATATCGTGACCTTGAAATCGGGGTTAGAGGTCACTCAAGGTCATTGAAGTTGGTGCCATTCGAAAGCTTGGGTGCGGTTTCCTATTCGCCTTCTATAGTAACTATGGTCGTATCTGTAGCCGTTTGTGAGATATTTAGCGTCAAAGAGTGGTGTGACCTTGAAAACGGGGTTAGGGTTCATTCAAGGTCATTGGAAACGGCACCATTTGATAGATCGCATACGAGTTCCTATTCGCCTTCCAAAGTAACTATGGCGATATATTGTATCGTTTGCGAGATATAGCGACTTATTGGTAGAAATTCGCGAAATTTTTATACCCCACCTGTATTTAGCGCGCCCCCGCATGGGGTGACCCCGTCGGAATTTCGTGACGATGTTTGATGCTGGTAAAACTAGAATGATTGGGCTACCGTACGGTAAAAAAACTATGACGATATGTTAAGCCGTTTTCATCTCTTACCGGAACGTAACGGACAGACGGACGGACGGACAGATAGATCGACTGACGGACAGACATAATTGCTATATCAATATCTCGTGACGCGCGATAAAATGCATCAACCGTCCGATTTTGATGTCATTTGGTATACGTAAGTAAGATTGAAACTCAATGACAGTCATTTGACCAAATATGATTTTTTTTTAATTTCAAGATCGCGGACGGCCGCTATATTGAAAATCGTTTTTGGCCATAACTCAGCACCCGATTGCCCGATTTAAATGAAATTTTGCGTTGGGAAGCAATTTTTCATAGAATTTGGGCAATGGGACAGAGATAGCAGCGTTCCACAGAACTCATTTTTGTTTTTCTAATGCAGTTTTGGCTTCGGGAGCTCCGTATCGTCTCTAATACACTTGTTAAGCCGCCGCTCGCGACAGCGAGAGCGGCTTAGTGCATCGGCGCTGTTCATTTGTTCGTCTGTCTGTTTGTCTGTTTGTCTGTCTGTCGCCAAAATGCAAAAAAGCGATTTTCGCAAAAACTAAGCAATTTAGAACTATGGTGTCTATTGACGACCTATATGAAGTCGTACATCGAAACCAGATGTAGAATTCCAATATGGCGGACGTTTGGGCGAATTCCATGGCATGTCATCCCAGAGCCACCTGCCACATTGCAGGGTACTGCCACCTGACGAAATCAATGTCATGATCGTGGTGCCACATTGCATGGTGGATTAATTCCATCCGCCATATTAAAAATCGTTTTTCGCCATATTATTTTTTGTTTTTTAATGCAGTTTGGGCTTTGACGAGCGGCGGCTTTTGTATCGTCTCTGATACACTTGTTATATATGTAGAAGAGGAATTTCAACTGGAATGTCTGCAGCAACTTTTAGCTTGAGCGTGGGACTCATTTAGCGTAAGTTCTGACGGTAATCAGTCAAACGATACTGAGAAATATCGATATTATTATTAGACCACAGCACTGGCATAGCACTACGGCTTACCCACGTGGAGATTGTCCTTAATTGGATCGTCAAGCACCTTAACAAGCTTCACGACGTTCGGATGATCGAGTTTCTTTTAGGATTGCAACTTTATTATAGACGCACTCAAGCGGATGCGGTACGCTTAACTATGCTTGACTCGCTGCTGTAGCAAGCCGGCAGTTTCTGTGCACCATGCAGAACACAACTTGCGCAGTGAAAATGATTCATTAACAAGTTCATCGTTTCATTGCGTCGCACATATTGTAAAAGACATCACAGCCGGACTCGCAGTTTTTTGTAAATCGCAGTGCCAAAAATTAAAACATTTAGCTGCGATTTGATTGCGCTATGTTGTTGTTCGTATGCCGTAGGCCGAACGACTCGTAGACATCCTGCTACCAGCAGACGTATCTTCTTTCCATTGCATTTGTTCTCGCCACGTTCATGTCATCGCCTGTCCACCGCCGGACATCGTCTATCCATGCTGTTCTTCTTTCCCCAGGAAAACGTTTTCCTTCTATTTCACCCTCAATTGTAGCCAGAACCACGCTATCACTTCTTCTTTTCCAGTGGCAGTACTTAGAGTTTCCGATGCTTAATTTGCTCTAAGATGCCTTTTTCTTCTGGTATACCAATCTTCTCCAGAATCCATGTGTTGGTTTTCCGTTCTGTCCAGCTGATTCTCAGCATCCAACGCCATGCCCACATCTCAGAAGCTGTGACTATTTACTCATCGCACTTCTTCAGCGCCCAACTTTCTGACCCGTATGATGCGGTACTCCATATCAGTGATCGTACAAGTTGTTTTTTTCAGGTCCATGCCGATGTCTTTTGCTTTCCAAATCTCCATCAGCTGTAGAGTAGCATGTCTTGCAATTGTGAGTCTTGCTTTTATATCTGTCGTACTGTTGCTGTCAACCGTGACTAACGACCCCAAATATTTGAACTTGTTCACTCTTTCTATTTCTTTGCCATCAATCAGCACACGTTGACGACGCTATGCTATAAAGTAATAATTGCTTTTTGTGTATTAGCAGCACTGATTGTGAAGCAACGAGTTTTTGATGTGGATTGTTAGTGAATGGTCAGTGGTCATCGTGGTCAAGCTGGTCTCGTTGCTCGGTCTCGTGTGGTTACGGAACTCGACGTCGAACTCGACGCTGTAACAACCCGGCTCCACGCTACGGCGGTCGATCATGCTACGGCTCAAGCTCCAATACTGAGACGTGCAACATACGAAACTGTCCAGGTCACGTGACGTCTCTCTCACTGCTTGACACAAGCAAGAAGCTCAGCTGTCACAGAGAGACCGCGCGCGCTTCGTGTCATTGAATATTTTAACTGCACCCTCAGCGTTTGTCGATATGCATCTTGCTGACACACTTGTTATTTCTCTGCGACAGCGGCACCGATCGGCGTGAAATTTTGCATGATTGTGCACTGTATTCAAAAGAAAAACACCGATTAAAGTGAAAACTTCAGATAATATAGCTGAGGGAATGACGAATCTACGTATCAGAAAATAATCAGAAAATAATCAGTCTCTTTAGTAAATGTAGATTTACCGTTGAAGATCAATATTTAAAATTTTAATTAACTGGTCGTGAATAAATGAAAAGTATGAAGCAAGCCGGATAGAGAATAGAGTTGTAGCGGATTTAAACATTAACAGAGAAAATGACATCATTGAGTCGCGTCTGTTGGCTACGACCACACACCGCCCGCCAAAATTAAAGATTTTGCACTGTTTTTGATCAACGTCTTTAGTTTTGATCTTCTGTCAAAAACATCTTGAGTAAACGTTCTGCTACATAATTTTACTGACTCACATCTATTTAATGATAATGTTTATCTTCAGTGGTAAATCTTATTGCTGTAAAGGCACTTTTGCTGACGTGCTGTTTACACTGCTGCTATCAAAGAATATTTAACCAGAATACAAATTATTTTAGATGCTTAGAGTCAGCACTTTATTAGCCACTGTGTCTGAAATTTTTATTTAAATTGTTATTTTTTTCTAAGAATTACGCACGAAAACAAAAGTAGGTGTTTCTTGAACTTACTGCAGAGCGGTGTCCCGGACGTGGGTTTCTCCCCTTTTGATTGCAATATCTTTAGGGATTTCCCCTTTTGATTGCAATATCTTTAGGGATTTCCAAATAAAGTATCAAAATGGTACTTTTTGCACAATTTGTCTTCGGCATAGCTTCAGTGGCTTGCGTTATACACAATTGTCCACTGACTGATGCGTGGCCGTGCAGTTCATCAGTGAATAATTGTTTACTGCGCGTATACACGGTCGTCAGCTCACGTGCGATAACCTATAATAAACCGTCCACATAGTGATCACACGTCACCATACAGCACTGACCAACCAGATACTCGTTGAGAATCACCTGCATTCGACGCCGACGTTATTTTTTATCGCGCGTCAGCACAGTGACGCGCGATATTGATATAGCAATTCTGTCCGTCTCTCTGTCCGTCTGATTGTCCGTCACACTGGTATTCTATGAAAACGGCTTAACATATTCTTATAATTTCTTTCCGCGCGGTAGCCCAATCTTTTTGTCAGCGTCAAACATCTTCACGGAATTCCGATAAGGTCATCCCCTGCGGGGCGCTAAATATAGGTGCGGTATAAAAATTTCGCGATTTTCTACCAACAAGTCGCTATATTTTGCAACGATACAAGATAACGCCATAGTTATTATGGAAGGCAAATAAAAACCGCACCAAAGCTGTCGAGTGGCATTAGTTTCAATGACCCTGAGCGACCTCTAAGCCAGATTTCAAGGTCACGATATTATTCAACGTCAAGTAACTCGAACATGGTACAAGATAGAGCTATAGTTACAATGGAGGACCGATAGAAAGTCATATATGGTCCATCGAACGTCGCGATTTTCAATGACCTTGAACGACCCCAAATCCAGATTTCAAGGTCAGGCCATTCTGTAATACTGACTATCTCCGAAATGGCAAAGTTACGGTCATAGTCACTGTGGACGGCGAACAGGAAACCATACCCAAGCAGTCGAGTAGTACCAGTTTCAGTGACCTCGAGTGATCTCTAACCCACATTTCATGGTCATCATAATATTCAACGTCAAATAACTGGACTAATAATTTCAAGATCACGGTGTTACTATATAAGCCTAGATGCCCTGGACGTATTGTGTGCGCAACTGATGCGCGATCTGTTTGCGATAGCTACGTTCTTGTAATAGTTTTGAGTAGGCTAGATAGAGGCATAAAATCAGCGACGGTGTCGCCATCCCTTGAAAACGGGGAGATTGTGTTACACATAGTTTTAACTGTCCACCTTCGTATTGCGTCTTAATGACGCACTTGTTCTCACAATGGTATCATCAACTTTGCTCTGTCAAAATCATGTCAAAAAACTTAGCTGTCGCTCGGCATCATTTAAAACACAGTAACGCAATACTTTTAGCGAATGTATACACTGTGATACAGAAAAAAACTTGCACCCTTTTCGCCTTATGGCATCAGCCCTTCGTCTGGTGTAAAGTTAGCATGGTTGATTACGTCCGCCACGTGATCCCACATGCCAATATTGGGGGCAGTTGGAAAAGGGGTACGGCGCGGGGTATGGGCGAAGTTGTCACCTCGCGTGATATAAAGATATAAGGATAATTGGTAAAACTGTCTAGTTTCAAACTCACTGTAAGGGCGATAAGGTCATAGCTCTAAAACAGCAAAATGCAGTGTGTCGATACTCCACGTATAACGTTATACTCGCACTTACCAGCGAAGTCATGCTGCCATCCGGCGTGATGAAACTGTCTTAAGTGTGTGAGCATGTACAGCGCGGGTCTTGTTTGTAACAATCGGCCTCAACACATCGACTTTCGGTTCGGTTAATTCTAGCAGTTCGTCATGCATAGGAAACAAACACTGGATGTACATTAAGCAACTGCAAGCGCCACCGATTTGGATAGAATGCTTGTATATTCGGCATTATACAATGTAAATGAAAGGACAACATTTGCATTAAAGGAACCGCTCTGTTTGATGCAGATTATTAGATAATGGCTACAAATGTTAACATGGCATTAGGAATGCACGAAGGATTTTTTTGTCTCCGTGTTTGCATAACTTCGCTGGTAAGACTCAAAATGCAAGGTTTGACAAAACGGACCACGAATAGCCAGGAGTAGAAGGATTAGGAGAGAACAAGACCGGAAGTAGTTTTATGACGTCATCCTATGACGTCATAATGACGTCATCCTATAAGTAAGTAAGTAACCATTTCAACCTGCGCCCTTACTCAGCAGCTAAGTTTGTATCTAGGGTTACAGCTAAGCCTAGGGTTACCCCCCTAGGGCTACCCTTAGAGGGTTGTA
>Ga0209339_1001311_pt1 | contig 10482 bp, 8 predicted proteins | sample OlaalgELextract3_FD_187376 | JGI IMG/M metagenome (GOLD analysis project Ga0209339, IMG submission 187376) | Olavius algarvensis symbiont microbial communities from Tuscany, Italy - Type A ELBA extract 3 (SPAdes) (version 2) | ecosystem: Host-associated > Annelida > Digestive system >...
AAAATCTCGGACAAGTTCGCATGTCAAGATTATAGGTCAAGGTCAAGGTCAAGGTAATTTTGGAGGGTTCAAGGTCACTCGATAAGGTTATGAGCTATTTTGTCGCGAGTAGTGGGATTCCATCTCTGATGGCTTCATTTTATATTTTATCATTCATTTATCATTTGGCGGTTATTTCAGTAGTTATTGGATGAGAAGTAATATTGTAGAAATGCACTGTGTTAAATACATTCTATAGACGTGCTGCGGTCTGACGAAAGCGGAATGTCAATCTTGCCTTGAGGCGTGCATAACCAATTTGTCGTCCGTCCATACACCTGTTTATTATTATTAGTGTTATTATTATTAATTTTAAGAAACATTCCATTGGTTTTTGACCATGTTTTTTGCGTTGTTACCGTAATGGTAACATCTGTGGATATTCTAAGGCAAACGTTTTGTTTCGTTAGAATGTGCTAGCGTTATTGCGCCGCTTAAAAACAGCCAATTTGTTGCTGATTTGTTTTGCGTTTCTAGCTTGTATTTCACGGTTTCCTCGCGCTCAGCTATGCTAGGGTGCAACTGCGTGGACGGCGCCGCCTGTCTGTCCGTCTGTCCGTCCGTCACAAGCCGGTATCATGTGAAGAGAGATGCTCATAGGATTGTGCGGTTTACACTAACGGGTAGTCCACGGAATATACAATGTGTGCCAAAAATGAGACTCGCGTAATCTTGAATATCTTGTATCGTTGTAAGCCTATTGCAATGAAATTTATCACTCGATATCCTGGTGACCTTAGCTATTAAAACGCATACATAATTTTCCACCACACCTTAGTTATGTTTCTACTTGAACTGACATTGGTGGGTGTAGTTTCTGGCAGCCTGTACTACTGACAAGAAGACAACATAAATTTTTGGTTTATGTGTAATATCAGGCAGTGTAGAAACATAACTAAGGTGAGGTGGTAAATTATGTACGCGTTTAATAGCTAAGGCCATTAGGATATCACATGCTAAATTTTTATTGCAACAGACTTACAACTGTACAAGATATTCAATATTACGCGAGTCTCATTTTTTGGCACGCAATGTAGTTTTTGAGACCAACTTTTATAGCTTGTGTCCCATAGAACCCCCTTACGAGGGCTTCAAACGAGACTGGGGTGGGTAAAAGCGGCGAGAAAACACTTTGGCGCTTTATAAATCACTTTCTTACTTACTTACTTGCTTACTTACTTATACTTTCGACCAATGAATCGTTGTATCTCGGAGACAATATAAGATATGCATACTTATAATGGAACACGAATAGGAAGTTGCACATGATCTTGCGATTAACGCTTTAGACTCCAAAGTGCTACATCGAATAATACGAAGTTGGTACACTGGCGCTGATGGGTGGGCTGTTACATTTGGAACAGTGAGGAGGGGACTGGGCGGGCTGCGGCCCCGCCCAGACTCCTCCTCACTGTTTCAAATGTAACAGCCCACCCATCAACGGCCAGTGTACCCATCACTGTATTGCTATATGATGGTTCGTTGCTCTTTGGTTTTAATGTGGCGATTAAAGGGTTAATACAGATTTCGATGACCTTGAGTGACTGTACGACCGAAACGCGCCACCTTACCCCATATAGCTTTTTTCTCGAGCTCGCTGTATAGATAGCCACACATACTATCAGCGGCAAAAAGATAGCCCCGGGTCTGTGGATTTCTGCCATCTACAGACCATGCGTAAATTCTAAGGCGAATGACCTTTAACCCAGATTTTAAGGACACGCCATTATTGGACGTTGAATATCTCAGAAATGTGCGAGATAGACACATGTTTACTACTACAGATCAATAGAAATTGATATGTGGCCTATTGATTTGTGCCGCGGCCAATGACCTTGATTGACCTTGAAGGTTATTACAGCTATTTTTGTCTGAAAATAAGTGTATCCGACTTTTCTGGTCTCCGATAAACAGTCCAGGCGATCTAACGAAACGTGATATTCTCGGTGACCTTGAGTGACCTTTGAAGGTCATTTCAGGTACTTTAAACTGTTTCATCGACACTGAGCGCGACCTCTTAGCAATATCTAAGCTTCTTGCTAAGCTTCTTGTTTCACAGTTGTTTGACAGTTGTCAAGAGTTCGGACCAATCGCTTGTTGTTGACTGTACAACTTCTGTGAATGTGGGACGCAACTCGTTTTGAAACGTTTTTTTTATTTCGTGATCAAATCATATCGGATGTAATATAAATCTGGCACAGTCTAGTTAATCACGTATTTATCGTTCTTCGCTGTTGTTCGATGTTGTTGTCAATGTCGTTATTCACTAAACATCGTTGTTACTATGTCTGTCAGTGACGTCGGCATCGCGAAAAAAATTACCAGTTCTGATCACTTAGTTACCGCAAGAGTTGTCGAAAAACCGGACTTTTATTTCGTTTTGTTGATCTGCTGTACAGACCGACGACAGGCCCATACGAAGGGGGTCCGAGGGGTCTAACGACCCCCTCCCGCTGCCGGATACTACCTGAGCTTAACCCTTTATGGCCACATTAAAACCGCAGAACAACGGACCATTATACAACAATACGGTGATTAGTACACTGGCCGTTGATGGGTGCGCTGTTACATTGGTACAGCTAGGACGGGGCTAGGCGAGCTGTAAATATAACAGTCCACCCATCAACGGCCAGTGTACCAACTACCTTATTGCTGTACAATGGTCCGTTGCTCTGCGGTTTTAATGTGGCCTTAAAGGGTCAACTTTCGACGCCCTCGCGAAAGACACCTTTTGGCACCTTTAGCAAGCAAGTAGGCCTAAGTAAGTTTCAGTGACAGACGCAAACGCTTACAATGAAAAAACAATTCGAATATGAAAATTATGAACTTATTAGTTAAACAAAACTAGTTAAACAAAACAAACAAGCAGTGTGGCCGCCGGGTTCGGCCGATACGGTATTCCCCCGACCGCCTCTAACCCTGACCTTCGACCGTTTGACCTTGAAAATGGTGTGCGAGCCGCATCTAATGTGGGCAAGCTTCCTTCCAAATTTGGGCACGCTAGGCCTTTGAGTTCTTGAATTATTCGCTATATACGCGACGGACGGACAGAGAGGCGGACAGACGCACAGACAGACGGACGGACTAAAGCAACGCTTATTATGCCCCCTTTCCTACGGTCGTGGCATAATAAACCTCTAAGCCAAGCAACCGTAACGAGACCGTTTCAGCTTATGAACAATGAGGTGATACTGTGTGACACTCGTACATGAATAATACTTTGTTTACGTTAATATTTTGTTGTTAATTGTAGGCCTAGTTTTTGTATATTGTATACACTGTAAAATGTTGTACGTGTCGTTCTACTCTAATTGTGCTTACATATCTATTTTCTGTGTTGCCATGGGATGGCATATAAAGATTTATATGTGTTGTCAACAAATGTAACTCCAGATGAAAGTCGTGGCCGTGTTGAGCCATATTAAAATGAGCCTCAGAGGCATCTATTTCTTTATATGTAAATAATAAATATCTCATGTTTATGGCGAGGCACTGACAGATACGAATTTGCCGAAGTCGTCATCAATATCGTTGATAGTGGCACAGTGTGTTGTCGTGTGTTTAATCAGCCGAAACTCTTTCTTGTTTCAGGAAACTTCTAAAGCGGTTTGCTTCATACTTTTTATTTAATCACGAGCATTTAATTGAATAATGATCGTCAGCGGCAAATCGCGTTGCTGTAACGGCACTTTTACTAATGTAATTTTATATCGCTGCTAACAAAGAATATTTTACGAAAATACCAATTATTATCAGATATTGCTGGAAGGTTGCGAAGTTAACTTACACCGACAGCGTTCTCCGAGTTTTTTAGTTGTAAATTTTAATAGCCCCATTATTGCAACCGAATAATCGACGTAATTGGTGATACTGACTATTCATACTGTTTCATGTTGTGTTATAACGAAAAAATTTGATATAGTGTACAGAAAATATAAACTGCAATGATTTCAGTGACACCGGTAGACAGTAGCATTAGCATGGAGCAATACTGTGTACATTCGTACGTCGTAGTATGTATGTGCGTGTGCGTCAATTGTACATAATGCATAATTTTACGAATTAAGAAGATTATCTATGACTGTGCCGTGTATTTCTGTTGCCGTTTTTCGTTGTTGCACGCCATTGTAACTGCATGTTAGTTGAATGTTAGACGGGTCTTTGTATATTGCGTAGTCGTGTTTATTACACGAATTGTCATTGTATAAACAGGAAAAAACATTCTCTATCGCCGCTATGCAGTTTGATTCTACTATCTCAGAAACGGCTAAAGATACGGCCATACTTACTATAGAATGCAAATAGGAAACCGTACCCGGCTTTCGAGTGGTACCATTTTCAATGATCTTGAGTGATCCTTAGCCCAGACGTCAAGGTCACAATATTACTCAACGTTAGATAACTTGAAAATTGTACTACAGTGTGTCTCAAAAACATGTGACCACATTTTCGATGATATGAACTAGAACTGTCCTTTACGAAGATTTTTGGCACACTTATTACCAAGAGTATAGGCCATCAACAGGTATTTTTAGTTTCGCACCTGACCTATTTAATGCAGCTACTTTACCATGAGAAACTGTCGAGACCTAAATGTCACGAATTTAGCCAATGCTGATTTTCTCAATGCTACAATACTAGAATATTAACTGCAAAACTGTCACCATATTAGTTTGCTTACTTATTACACAACTTACGGTTTAAAATAGAACAATAACAAGATTTATTGCAGACGACAAGATTGTTTATCAGTGAGTGAGACGGGAGATGCGATTGGCTTCAAACAACAGCTGAGCACGACGTCGTTTGAAGCATTTGAGCTGGAGATTGTGCGCACTTGAACAGAGAATGGCAGTTTCACACGAAATCTCATGAGCTGATGGTTGCCTTTTTGGCTTGTCCTCTTGACTGAACACGAGGTCCTCCACTGCTACGCGCCGAACGCTGTCTACCGCTGCGTGGTTGCAAGACAATTGTACCCGTCTTGCAGATTCTCTTTAGCAGACTGTCGATGCTTTCAAGTTTCCGACCCTTGTCAGGCAATTCACTCATCAGCCTTCGTGCACCATACTGCTTTGACAGATACAGATTTTTAAAAATCAGAATCCCATCTTTCGGTGAAATTTTCAAGATTTTGTTTAATTGTTTTACTAATATTTAGGTCTCGACAATCTCCCAAGGTAAATTAAGTGCACGAAATAGGTGTGGTGGGAAAATAAAAACATCTGTCGATGGCCTATACTCCTGGTAATAAGTGTGCCAAAAGTTGTTGTTAACGGACTATTCTATTCCAAATTGTCGTCGAAAATGTAGTCATGTTTTTGTGACGCACTGTAGACAGAGCTATACTTAGAGTGGCAGACTAACAGTAAGTCGTACATGATCTATCAAACGGCGCCATTTTCAATGACCTTGAACGACCCCTACCCCCGATTTCAAGGTCACGCCATTATATTAGCTGAATATCTCCGAAACGGTACGAGATACATAGTTTCAATGGAATTTTAATAGGGACTTAAACACGCCGTACTCAAGGATGACATTTCGAATGACCTTGAGTTATCTTGAGTAACTTAGCAAAATATTCAATGACACGAAGCGTCGCCCGATCTCTCTGCGACAGCCGAGCTTCTTGTTCATCATTGCAGGTTTCCATTCCGTCACATTCCTGAGAGTTTTATCCACGCACATCACACTTGATAGACTAAAGACACCGATCAATTAAATCAGTGCGAGATCTTTAACTTTGTTGATCTTTGCAATTGGGTGGACAGTGTGTGGTCGACCAGAACCCGGATATGAGTCAATGATGTCATTTTTTTCCTGTTACGTGTTTAATCAGCCAAAACTCTTTCTTGTTTAGGAAACTTCTAAAGCGGTTTGCTTCATACTTTTTTTATTTAATCACGAGCATTTAATTGAATAATGGTCGTCAGCGGCAAATCACGTTGCTGTAACAGCACTTTTACTAATGTAATTTTACATCGCTGCTAACAAAGAATATTTAACGAAAATACCAATTATTATCAGACGAGTAGATTCAGCACTCCATGAGCTTTGTCTGAATATTTTTCATTCAAATAAGTTGATATTTCTAAGAGTTGTGCAAGAAAATAAAAGGGGTGTATTTTTCGCAACACAGTATACACAAGTTGTTAGTCGGTGCCGATTCTATTCGATTCGTAGCTCACCGCGGAGCAGAGGACAATACTTTGATCGATCCGCCGGCTAGATTGCGCCCATATGCCACTCTATATTACTGCGTGCAAGTAATGTCGTTCACGTCTGTTCGCAGGGAAAGAGAGAGTTTATTTGCAATAACAATACACGTGACTGTCATAAAGTTGATTTATCGTATTAATAGTTCTACAATAAAAGTGAAAAAAGCACAGGGTCTGTTGCATGTTCCTGTTACGTCAATGACGCGAGTAGCAACCAAGCAAGCATCTTCATTTGTTCAGAATACAGCATACATAGTAATCACCTCTGTATAATGTTCACAAGGGCAGGCTGTCAGAAAAGCCACATATCGGGAATATCATTGCTAGCCGCCTTGTAGCAAAAAAAAACAGCCTACAGCTCAGGAGACGCACTGCAGCGAGATACTGTTCACACCACGTTGTAGTCAAAGGGCCAACGAGCTTATCTTCTCTGCATGGTCAGTTTTTTATACAATTTATACGGTTTTGGAGCTGTGGAGCGTCAAATCTCCCCAATTTTAGCATTTTTGTTTATTTTTCCAGACAAAATGCCCAAAACGTACCTTTTTATGCGTGTCTTACAGCCCAGGGGTTACATTGCAGAATGCTTCTCGTTATTACGTGGCACCTACGGGAAGGGAAATGCCGGTGTATATACGCAATGCTAGTAGGCTATACTACACGGCTTGTCCGGTGTGCCTTTTCGGGGTCCGAACTAGAAGTATGCATTTGAATGGGAGTCCCCATAAGAATGGGATTCTCATGGGGATGGGAATTGGATTTGAATAAGGATGGGAATGGGAATAGGAACACAACAACATGGGAGTGGGAGCGGTTAATGCTTGTAGGGTCCCAAAATCATTCCCGCGGATCACATTACGCTACACTTTGTGCTCTATGTTTGCGGTTTTCACACAAAGGCCCATAATGTGATTTATTTCTGTCTTCTGTAACACAACGGTGTATGTGGCTAACAGTTAACTGTCTCGTGAATCTGTGTTGCTAAAGCAATAGTGCTGTGTCTTATAAAGGACGGTGCAGTAACTATTGTTATTAATTGTTCCACGTAGTCGATAATGTAAGGTAATGGGAATGGGAGGGAATGAGAATGTCAATATGGGAAACTAATGGGAATGGGAACAAACGTTCGGCTGGCATGGGAATGGGAATCGGAATGAGACTGAAACTTATGGGAATGGGATGGAATGGGAAAGCCGACAGCCATTCCCGCACACCTCTAGTCTGAACGATGTGCCCCTAAATTTTGACAGTCACGCCCTAAAACTGAAATTTTTGGCCTATAAATTTTGGCCTTGGACTTTCAAGCGTGAACGGCAAAAAATTAAATTCGGTACTTAAAATTTGAACACCACTATAAGCCGATCATGACAAAATTTTTACGTCGGATGGCAAAACTAGCCGAGTAAACACTTTTGGTGCGCAAAGTCGCCAATGCGCGGAAACGAAACCCCTAAGCAGATCATGACGAACATTTGCACAGGTGTAGGGGTCCACGACGTAATCACCTCTGCCAATTTTTATGACTATCGCTTACGGGGTTTGGGCGTAGCGGGGGGGAGTCATATTTTTGGGTTATCCATTGACTTGCGTCGTCGCCCTTACAACACTCTAGCACTATACCGTGCTAGTGTTGATAGCCACCATGAATGGGCCTTCGTGGACTGTCGCACGACTTCCCCTAACAAATCCAAGATGGCGGACGGCGATCATATTGAATTTCGTAAATGCTAATATCTCCGTATTGAATGAAGACGTTTGCACAACATTTGGTACAGCGTATGCAACACGACCACGCGGAGTTGCTCATATGACCAAAAAGGATCCGGAAGTTAATTCGTATGACGTCATCAGTCGAACGTCGGAAACAAAATTATTCTCAGCGATTGTGCAACACGAACATGTTTGGTACAGAGCCCAAGAAACAGACAGGCTTCACGGCGAAACGTATTTATCATGAAAATTCAAGATGGCGGCAGTCGCCCTCTTGAATTTCGAAAAAAAATGTCATATCTCAGGACTGGATGAGATCCACCAAATTTGGCGGACAGATAATGCATATGCATCACGGCCATGTGGAGATGATGGTAGGTACTCTACTCGTAATGGACAATATCGCAGTATGTTCGTAGCCTCGTAGGCCAACGCTACAATAATAAGATGATTTATATATTGACCGTGTATAAGCTCCAGACAATGCTAACTAACTGGCGACACCTGCAGGTCAGACGGTATTCATTATATTTGTTTTGATCGGGCTGAATCATCGCGAAAAAAATATTATCGCTGTTTCAGGGTAATTCGGCAGCTATATAAATATTGTTGGTTCGGTGGACAATAGTTTAGCGATCTTTAGTGACTTCGCGCAGCCTCTTTGCGACAAATGGGTCTACCGCTATCACTGATCGTAACGCGCGCTCTCTCAGCAATAGCTGAGCTTCTTGTCGTTACTTTGCCAGTTCATACAAATAGCTCTGCTGTCGCAAAAAGCAAAAAAGCCGCGCGATGCTTCGTGTCTGTCAGTAGTTAGCTTCAATAGTACGAAACGTCGAGCAGTCTTTTATTGTTAGTTACATAGGCTACAGATTTATTACTGCGTACGATTAGGTATAAATGCTGTTCTGTTGTCTTTGGCGTAACGTTGAGACTTCTTGTCATACACTTTGTCGTTGTTTCCCGACATCAACCAACTCGGCCGCTTACTACAAGCGATAAGTGTCACAACTTGCGGGACCGTGGTTTTTCGGCGTCGTGTTGATAACAGCTGGCCGGTTGCAGCGTGACAACACGCAGTGAAGCCAGATATAAGCTCAGAATCGCGATTTCTGCCACCTGCATTCCACGCCCCCGTTATGGGGTTCCTGTTGGAATATTGCCATGCCGTTTTGTATGGAAAAACTAGAATGGCTTGGCTACCCAACAGTGAAAAATTTTGAAGATAATGTGTATTCGTTTTGACAGAATGTACGAACGTGACGGACAGACACCGCATGACGGCTAAGGCCGCGTTTGCATAGCATCGCTAGGCAAAAATGCAAGTGAATGGAGAAGCGAAATGTTCTGCCGTTCTCGTCAGACGTTTTCGCAACAAGATTTTCTTCAGCTTTATCGTTTACATTGCAGAACAACGAGCCAAATCCAAGTCTCTTGTCACCGGATACATTTTACAACCCGAAACTGCACCGAAATGCGTCTGCGGTCTGAGGTAAGGCGGAGTTGGGTTTACAGCACTCCCAAGGATCCCCTAGAGTCCCTAGGTGTATTTAAGGTACCGCGGGCGGCATGAGGAAAGAGAGCTAGAAGGAATGAGGAGCAGGATGGAGAGGGGAGAGGAAGGGAAGGATATGAGAAGGGAATGGCGAGTGATGGGAACGGGATGGGTAAAATGGCGAGGGAGATGAGGATCGAGTGAGTAGGATAGGGCTACGGGAGTAGAGCACGGGAAGGGTGGGCCCCAATCCTACGAGGCGTTGACACGACTGGCTCTTTACACATATTTTAATTCTTTAAGATTAGTGACAATTACAGTTTACGCCTTGAATGGACATACTGACAATTTTATGCCTCCGCCAGCAGTAGTGCACGGCGCGCACTATGTTCCGATGTCCCGCGCCAATGTCGGAATTGTTGTCGCTTCGCACGAATACTGAACTGACTTCGATTAAATATGAGGGAGCTAATCACTGCCGCCAACAGATGAGCTTATTACATTTTGGGCGAACTTGTACCAGGGACAAGGGAGCAGGATATACGACAAAATTCTAATCGATGACAAACCGGTGCGGCCACGTAGCGAATGACTTCACAAATTTCATGGTACATACGGCACGCAGCACGCTGTGTCAGCACTCAGCAGAGCTGGCGAGTCCATTACACATATGCAGCAGCGGAGGCATCATATGATGGCGCGCGATCTTTAGAGTTCTCTAGTTTTCAATATTTCATTTATTTACCATGGACATACTGGCTATTGATAGCTATTCTGCCGTCGCGCGGCAATAAAATCCGTTAACCTTTTAATCGCCACATTAAAACCGCAGAGCAACGGACCATCATATAGCAATACAGTGATTGGTACACTGGCCGTTGATGGGTGGGCTGTTACATTTGGTACAGCGATGAGGGGACTGGGCGGGGCCCAGGCCTCTCCTCGGTGTACCAAATGTAACAGCCCACCCATCAACGGCTTAAAAATTATTCTTCAGTGGTAAAATGGGACTGTGTA